>Ga0302127_10000015_pt1 | contig 83007 bp, 80 predicted proteins | sample CB4_SCM_MG_FD_204452 | JGI IMG/M metagenome (GOLD analysis project Ga0302127, IMG submission 204452) | Marine microbial communities from Western Arctic Ocean, Canada - CB4_SCM | ecosystem: Environmental > Aquatic > Marine > Oceanic | place: Canada: Western Arctic Ocean | collected 2017-09-24
GGCAAAAATAGTCAATATGGTGCGGTTATTGCGCCTCCTGTAATGGCGGGTTATTTTGCGGGAAGTGGGCCTTGGCCTCAAAAAGCTAAAACAGATGCACTTGCAAATGTTCCAACTCGAGGCGAGCGTAAAATCAACATGAACATAGATTGGGAATATTTAATTCCTATAAAAATTGGTGATCAACTTAGTTCGCAACGTGAACTCATAGATATTTTTGAAAAGCCGATTAAATTAGATTCAAAGGCGGTGTGGCTCGTCACGGAAACGCGAATCACTAACCAAAACGACGATGTTGTTGCAATTGGACGAAACACACTACTAACACACCGGACGCCTGAACAGGTCTCCGCTGATTTATAGAAATAAATAAGGAGAATACGCATGACAACACTACAAACTCAACTTCACTGGGAAGATGTAAAAGAGGGCGACACAATTCCAGGATATACTCTTGATCTCACTTGGACAAAAATGGTTGAACAAGTCAGTGGTTCACAAGATTTCTATGAAGTCCACCATGATCCGGATTTTGCTAGAGAAGCTGGACACGAAGAAATCTTCTACAACACCGGATTCACTCAGGCTGCGTTGTGTCGTCTGCTGACCGACTGGATGGGAAAAGATGGCTGGATTCAAAATTTCAGCTTCCAAATGCGCCGTATGAACATTCCTGAAGACCACGTGCAAGTGAAAGGCGTGGTTACAGGTACCCAAGTCAGAGAAGATGGCAAAGGGGCTGTTACCGTCGATCTTTGGTTAGAAAACGATCGAATTGGTATCACGACTCCTGCCGAAGCTACCGTCCTTCTTCCATTGCGCGAATCCTAATTAAATTAGTTTTGGGAAGGAGCTCGAACTGGACATTTCACTGCTATCACACATGATGCCAATGAAATAACAGCACATACCCAAAATACGCTCAGGACACCAGAGAAATCAGCCACAAAACCGGCAACGACTGGTCCGGCAAACATACCAATGGCGTAGAGGGCTTGATAAATCCCCATGGATGTAGTTCGCGTAGCTCCCGGCACCACTAACACTGCCAGGGTCATCAAAATGAGCTGCGACATGCCACGACCCAATCCACCTGCTGCTTGACTCACCATTATCAAAATTGGTGAATCTAGTAAAGGAATTACAGCCACAGAAATAGCGATAATAAATAACCCAAACACCAGAATATTCCTATATCCAAATTTTTCTACCAACTTGGGAGTCGCAAGGTTTCCAGCTGCTGAAAAAATAAACATTGCTCCTGCAATTAGACCATTTTGAAATTCTGTCGCGCCAATTGATACAGCGTACACAGGTACAAAAGAAAAGCTCACAGCAAATGTGACGAAATGAATCAGTATTCCAATAAGTGAAATTCTTAGTAACAATGGATTGCGACCAACCCGCAAAAAATCTGCCCACGACATTACTGTCCTATCCAGTTGCCGAGGTTCTTTAATCAGCAATATTAGGACTGTGCCGATCAATCCAGATACAAAGCCCGCAAAAAAAGTTGATACACCCCCGTAGAGTTCACCAATAATTCCTCCAAGAAAGGTTGCTACCACGATCCCAAAGGCATTCACAAACATCACCCACGACATAGCCTGATTCGTTTTGGAGTTGTGAAAGTAAGAAATATAAAGAACTGATATTGCGACCCAGCCAGCGCCAGCCACACCAGTGAGCGAGCGTGCCAAAAATAATACAAACGGTGAGGGAGCAAATAACAGACCAAGAGCCCCAGCGGAGGATGCAATAAATGCTACGAGTACAAATGGTTTCCGTTTCCCTAGCAGATCAGAAATTATGCCTACAGGAATACGTAATGCCATTTGCCCTATAGCGTATGAAGCAATGACTATTCCCAACACCGTGTTTGAGGCGCCAAGTTCAAGTGTGTGAATAGGTAAGAACGGAACATAGAAGTACAGAGACATCCAAAAAAAGAAAATTGCTATCGTCGAGAGCAAAATATTTCGGTCTAAAGATATCGACGTTTTGCTTAGAGGCATATATACCAATTTTTTGAGCTAAAACCATACAAAAACGAGTCTCTTTGTATTCCACCATCTTCATACACATAAGGCGTAGATGCCAGCCAAACGTTGATTAGCTCGGCTCAAGACGCTACCATCCAGAAACTAGAACTGTAAAACTTAAATCGCCTCCAAGAAAAGAGATACTAAGTATGAAATTAGCCGTTGAATTTCCTAATGTGATTTACCGAGAGGGACCAGATGCAGTTGCGAGCCTTGCTCGTGCAATCGAAGAAATAGGATTCGACCAGCTCGATATGTTTGACCACGTGGTAATGGGACACCCTACTGATGACCGGCCCGCCATGGCCTACCCCTCCAATATGCCGGTGCTGGAAGCACTGATGACCCTCTCCTATGCGGCCGCAGCTACCTCGACAATTGGTCTTGGAACTGAAGTTCTAATTTTACCTCAAAGACAACCCACGCTAGTCGCTAGACAAGTAAATACGCTCGATATCCTGTCTGGTGGGCGGGTACGGTTGGGTGTAGGAGTTGGTTGGCAACAGTCTGAATATGAGGCGTTAGGTGTTAATTTTACTGCACGTGGAAAAATGATGGACGAGGCAATTGATTTCATGAAAACCTGGTGGCAAGAAGAGAATGTGTCGTATCAGGGGCAATTTTACTCAGCTAATAATATGGCCATGGAGCCTAATTCCCCACAAGGTGCAAACATTCCGATATGGATTGGTGGCAACTCGGAAGCCGCATTAAAGCGGGCTGGGCGCATTGGAGACGGTTGGATGGCATCTGGGTCAGCAGATGACTATGAAAAAATGTCTTCCGCAATTAAACGAGTGAAGTCATACGCTGAAGAATTCTCACGAGATCCTGATACGCTTGGATTTCAAGCACAGTTAAGCCCGCCACCTAGAAATAATGATCCTGCCTCTAGAAATTTCTATGCGAATCCTGACGATGTTGCAGCGACGGCATTATTAGCGAAGTCCATTGGATTTGATTGGGCGACAATTAACGTAACTGGCGTATTCGTGGCGGGCGCCAGGAGTCTAGATGCCATTATAGAATCACTAGCAGTTCTTCATAACAAAATTCGACAGGAAGTAGGCACCGCATAGCATAGAAATCTAGTAATTTTGAGATGAATTAAATTTCCGATCACTAACATTTAAGGATATAAACAATGACACAGTCACCTATTAATAGTTCAAGTAGCTACGAAGCCGTAGAGGGCTGGGCAAAAATTCCACATGGTACATGGCTTCGCGAGGCGACCTCGGTAGCCGTAGATTCTGAGGATAAAGTTTATGTCTTCAATCGAGGCAACGTACCAATGCTCGTCTTTGATGCCGAGGGAAACCTCATTAATCAGTGGGGAAATAAATCTCCCTACAGCGGCATGACTTCTATCACCGATCCCTACGGAATTACTAGAAAAGTATGGCAAGGCGTTGACTATGTTTGGCCGCATTCAGTTCGGGCAGACCATGAAAACAACCTCTGGCTTGTGGATGTACATAGCCACACAATCACCAAAACCGACAAACAAGGCAACGTTCTCCTGAAGATCGGAACTGGATCCGCATCTATTGAACAAGGTGGTGAGCCATTCAATAAACCTACCGACGTAGCAATTTCATCGGCTAACGGAGACGTATTCGTATCTGACGGATATGGAAATTCAAAAATCCATCGCTTCGATAAAGATGGAAATCATATTCTTTCTTGGGGTGAATCAGGGGCAGATGACGCGCAATTCAGCCTTCCCCACAACCTAGCACTCTTGGATAACGACAAAGTAGTGGTCTGTGATAGAGAAAATCATAGAGTACAGATGTTTACTACTGACGGTGAATTCATTCGATCCTGGCATGCTCACAAAGCGGTTGCAGTCACAATTGGTTCAAATAATGAAATCTTAGTTGCAGAACAAGGGCCTCCTCCCGTGCAATCTGGAGTCCCAAATCTAGGCCATCGAGTGTCGATATTCTCGGAAACTGGGGAACTAATTAATCGAATTGGAAGAGATCTCCCAGGTGAGTCTCCAGACCAATTTCTATGGCCGCACAGTATCGCTGTTGATTCATCCGGAAGTATTTACGTAGCAGAAGTATCTTACGTCGAAGTTGGCAGTAAGCAAGATCCCGCAAGAGAAATGGTGAGCCTTCGGAAATGGCGAAGAACCAGCTGATTACTGGATGCAGTTTCAAAAAATAAGACAACATTTGCGAGCATAATGTGACTGGCACCCCGAAACAACCTGTCGCTCCCCCCCTAGCCGGAGTACACGTGCTGGATCTCGCCGATGAACGCGGAATTTATGGATCCAAATTGCTGGCTGATCTAGGTGCAAGCACTATTCGAATTGAATCGATCCATGAGGATGGACTCAGGCAGCGAGGGCCATTTAATCAGGCTGGCGAATCACTCTGGTATGCCTATTATGCGTCGAATCGGGTAGTAATAAAAATCGATCTTAAATCAGATCACGGGATAACTCAGCTAAAGAAACTTGTATCGAAGGCAGACATCATCATTGATACGGGTATATTGAATTCTATAACCTCGACTGGCTTTGACTTGAACGATCTCAATAGTGAGGTTGTTCACGTGGATGTGTCGTCGTTCGGGCAGGATGGCCCTTGGAAGGATTTTCTGGCGCCCGACCTGATCGCTGGAGCCCTCGGTGGCACTGTCGCCACAACGGGAGATATCGATACCACCCCGCTCAAATTATTTGGCGATCAATCTTTTTTAGTATCCGGAACGTATGCAGCGATAGCAGCTCTCACTGGACTCTACGATGCTGAAGACAGAGGTGCAGCTAGGCGAATAGATGTACCTGTTCACGAAACTATCGCGAGTACGTTGGAGCACGTTCTGATGCTCGCTCTGTATCCAGGATTTGTCCCGTGGGCAGATGGAAAAGTACTGCCTCGGCGTGGTTCACTACATTGGGGTAATGCGTATGAAGTCGTCCCCGCCATAGGAGGATCGATCATGGTGACTCCTACTCCAAACGTAGAAAAACAAATTGCTTGGCTCGTAGAAGAACAAGTAGAGGAAGATTTACTTGATGAAAAATACGCGGCGTTGGAGCGCCGACAAGAATTTATTAGCCGCATAATGACCGTGTTGCGCAAATGGGTCGCCACCAAAAACGCTGAGCCTTTCTTTCATGAAGCTCAAAGCCGACACTATCCATTTGGGCTCGTTATGAAGCCCGACGAGGTAGCAAATAACCCCCACCTACAAGACCGTGATTGGTGGAAGGAATATCCGACTGAGAACTCAGTTGCCAAAGGCCCTGGCGATCCCTATCACTTCAGTAGATCAGCTCTTAGAAAACCCACAAAACAAATCACGTATCCTACACTTTCCGAAAATATTCTTAACACAATTGGATGGGTGTAATGTCTGAACTGCCGTTCAACGGACTGCGAGTACTAGATTTTACGCACGTTCTCGCAGGACCATTCGCTACTCGCATCTTGGGTGACCTCGGTGCAGACGTAGTAAAAATAATGAGTGAAGCTCGACACGGACCCGATGGTGGAACCAGCAGTCCCTACCACGCGATGTGGAACCGAAGTAAACGAGTGCTACAACTCGACATGACCCAGCCAGATGCCCGACTAATGTGCGCAAACATGTGCAAGCGAGCAGATATCGTAATAGATAATTTTTCTCCGGGAGTATTAGATAGGTGGGGTATCGGCTATGAAGTAACCTCTATCGAAAATCCAGGTGTCATCTATATACAAATGTCAGGGATGGGTGATTCAGGTCCATGGTCCTCATATGTATCATTTGCACCGACCGTCCATGCACTCGCTGGGCTTACATACCTCACTGGTGTCCCAGGCCGAGAAGATATTGGGATCGGCTTCTCCTACAACGATCACCAATCAGGTCTACATGGCACAGTAGCCTTGCTGGCCGCATTGATCGAACGACGAAAGTCAGGGATAGGTCAAAGAATTGAACTGTCCCAATTTGAAGTAGGAACGACCTTTAATGCTCCAGCTTTACTAAATTTTTTTGCAAATCAATCGATTGCTGGACCTTCTGGAAACCAATTGCCTTTCGATCAGGTCGCACCTCACAATTGTTATCCGTGCCTGGGAACAGATCGTTGGATAGCTATAGCAATCATGAGTGACGACCAATGGATCAAGCTGATTCAGCAAATGGGAACACCAAACTGGGCGACAGATTCGTCCCTTGCCCATGCAACTGGACGAATCGAAAATCAAAATTTTATAGATGAACAAATTACAGAATGGACTCAATCGCAAATTGCTGAAGATTTGATGATCCTGTTACAAACCAATGACATTCCTGCTGGAGTCGTACAAACAGGAGAGGACCTTGTTGAAAAGGATCCGCAACTTGCTAGCTCCAATTTCATATTTGAATATGATGATGAACATCCTACTCTTGGAAAAATATCCGGAGATAGGCTACCGCTACACTTCGAAGATAAGTTAATACGCAAGTACAGTAGACCGGAGATCTTTGGAGAATCGAACAGGCAAATTCTCAAGGATTGGCTGAATATGACTGATGATGACATCAATTCAAATATTCAATCTGGGCTTATTAGGTAAAAACAGTTGTCAGTACTAAGGAGTGAAAATGTTACAAGATCTTACGGGGCAGGTTGCTTGGATTACCGGAGGAGGAACCGGCATCGGAGAGTCTGGTGCTATCAAACTCGCCGAGGCCGGCTGCCAAGTTGTACTCTCAGGTAGGCGAGCTGAACCTTTGGAAGCTGTTGCTGCTCAGATACCTGGTGACGTATCTATTGAACCATTAGACGTGTCCAATAATGAGTCAGTAATGGCTGTGACCGAACGAATACTCGAACGATATGGACGAATCGACATAGGAGTATTCAGCGCCGGTATTAATGTCAAAGATAGGAACTGGCCAGTTATATCGATCGACAGCTGGAATGATGTTATCAACATAGATCTGAATGGTGCCTTCTATTGCTGTCAAGCCGTACTCCCTTCGATGAGAGCAAATGGTGGCGGCGTGATAATAAATGTGTCATCAATGGCGGCAAAAGGTGTCGGGCTCATAACTGGACCAGCTTACACCGCTGCCAAGCATGCAATGAATGCGATGACCGCAAGCCTGATTCTAGAAGAACGAAATAATGGAATACGAGCAACTGCGCTTTGTCCTGGCGAGGTAGCAACTCCAATACTCGACCAACGCCCTGTACCTGTGAGTCCGGAAGATCAGGCCAGAATTCTACAGTCAGATGATTTGGGTGAAGTAATTCGCTTTATCGCCCAGCAACCACCTCACGTAACACTAAATGAAATTCTGATAAATCCCACCTGGAATAGATTTGAGGCTTGATACTCTTGGAGAATTTATCTTCAAAGTAATCGAAAATAATAAATCAGTGAAGACCAATTAAAAAATGAAATGAGCAGAACATGAGCAGCGATATAGAAGTAAATGACGCCGTTAAGAGACTTGGAACTGAAACTGCCTTCGAAGTACTAGCAAGGGCCGAGGCATTAGCGGCTGAAGGAAAAAGCATCATAAACCTTGGCATTGGACAGCCTGATTTCAAAACCCCGGAACACGTGGTTGAGGCTGCCCAAAAGGCACTCCGTGACGGCGCGCACGGGTACACACCAGCTGCAGGAATACCAGCACTCCGTCAATCTGTCGCAAATGACTTGCAGGCAAGACACCAAGTCGCAGTTGACCCGAGCAGTGTACTAATTACACCCGGAGCCAAGCCCATTATGTATTTCGCCATATCGATATTAGGCCAACCTGGTGCCGAAATTATGTATCCGAATCCCGGATTTCCTATATACGAATCAATGATTAGATACACCGGTGCAAAACCAGTCCCCATAGAATTAAAAGAAGATGCAGGGTTTGCGTTCGATGCTGACACCGTGTTGTCACAAGTCAACGAAAACACAAGACTAATTATCATTAATAGCCCCGCAAACCCGACTGGTGGTGTGGTTCCTCGAGACACATTTGATAAGTTAGTTGCCGGCTTGGAACAATACCCAAAAGCAGTAATTCTCTCAGATGAAATCTATAGTCGAATTTTGTATGACGGCGAAGAGCATGTCAGTATGCTGCAGTATGAAAGCATACGCGACAGACTAATAGTGATAGATGGGTGGAGCAAAACATATGCGATGACCGGCTGGCGCCTTGGCTATGGAGTATGGCCAAGTACGCTATTTGAATACGCCGAAAAACTTGCTGTCAATTCATACTCATGTCCCAATGCGGCGTCACAGCACGCGGGCATTGCAGCCCTGGAAGGGCCACAAGATCAAGTTGGCCAAATGTTGGATGCATTTGACGAGCGACGAAAAGCCGTAGTCGACGGCTTAAATGCGATCTCAGGTATCACCTGCGTGAAACCAAAAGGCGCCTTTTATGCATTTCCCAATGTTCAAGAAACTGGATTCGACACGCGTGATCTGCAACAAAGACTTCTGGAAGAGGCTGGAGTTGCTCTCGTCGCCGGCACCTCATTTGGAGCACTTGGAGAAGGATATTTAAGAGTTTCCTACGCCAATAGCTTGGAAAATGTGAACGAGGCCGTCTCTCGAATTAATGATTTCTTGTCGTAAAAGCTGGCAAAAGTCAGTATCTAATGAGATGACAAATCTATCACTATCTCCGTATATCGCTCACTAACATTAACAGTTCTGCTTGACAAATCATGGTGGAGTGGGACAATTAAGTGAGGAAACCGGTATATAGTCCACAAATTGGACTTAGAAAAGGAGGCTCCGGTTATGGAATGGGAAGCAGTGTTGGTAGTCCTGGTTACGGCGTTAGCCGTCTCTCGAGTGGGAGATGTCGTGAACGCTATTCTGGGCAGTGTGTTGCCAAGTGGTAATATTGGCTCCACATCACTAAAGATGGATCGGCTTGTCCTTTGGATAGTAGCCGCTGTCATGGCGTATATCGGTCAGCAATTTATTGGATTCGATATGCTAAACGCATTAGGAATCAGCTCCGGTAATACGGATATGATCTGGAATATCCTGGCCTTTATGTCGATTGTTGATGCAACCGACGCATTCGCTAGGAAAAAACTCTTGTAGTAATTATTACCCGCAAGATAGAAAAAGGACGGCTTAGGCCGTCCTTTTTTTTTGCTAGATTACCTTTTCATCACGAAATTGATTAATTTCTGATTCAGTGAAACCAACTTCGAGCAGTATAGATTCCGAATGACTTCCAAGCTTCGGGGCCGGTAATCTCGCCTTAGTGGGTGTAACTGACATTTGTACGATCGGTCCCACCACTTGCTGCGGACCTGTTACTTCATGCTCCAAATCCGACATCATACCCATAGCAATTACCTGAGGATCACTAGACATTTCCTCAGCGAAATGAACTGCTGAAACCGGGACTCCTACGGCATTTAATAATTCTTCCCATACTGATGCTTCTTTATCCATAAATATAGTTTGCAATTCTTTCTTCCAGTCGGTGACTCTGATTTCATTTTCCGTGGTCGAAGCGTCGAAATCTGGTGAATCTGTCTCGTCATAAAAATTAAGTAGTTTTCGGACCGAATCTCTATTCTGCTGAGTTAGGGCACCTAAAATCAACGAGCCTTGCTTAGTGTGATATCCACTATAGAACAAACGGTGCGACGTAAATCGCATTGTCTGCTTTGGCCTGAGTGCCATTAACTCTCCATATGTGGCACCACTGGATCGCCGAGCATTAATTTCATTCATGAGTGGATCTCGCACGGTTACATCATGCACAGGTTCACGCATTACCCGTGTCGCCAACAGATCCAATCCGCTCTGCAATAGCGACAATGAAAGTTCTTGGCCTCGTCCTGATCGCTCTCGCTCATAAAGAGCCGCACAAATTGCCATGGCTGCGGCAAGCCCCGATGTCTTATCAATGATGGGCGTTACTTGGACAGGTAATGGGGCACCATCCTCATCTATTTTTCCTTCCGCGGCCATCACACCTGAATACGCTTGTGCAACTATGTCCGAACCACCCTTTGTCGTATGCGGTCCTGAATTACCAAATCCTGTGATGGATGCGTAGATGATGTCTGGTCGAACCTTGCGTAAACTTAAGTAATCTATACCAAGTCGCTCCGCCACACCATTTCTGTAGTTAATAAGTACTACGTCTGTAGATGGAAGCAATCGACGAATAATATTAAGTCCAGACTCTGATTTCAGGTCCAAGGCAAGGCTCCGCTTACCTCTATTAAGAGACTGAAAATACTTCCCTTCATTTGGCACTACAGCGGCACTATTTCTCCTCGATTCACCCTCCAAGGGCTCTACTTTGATTACGTCAGCGCCAAAGTCAGAGAGATAAATACCTGCCACTGGGCCGGCAATAATTTGTGAAAATTCTAGAATTCTGACGCCGCGTAGCGGTCCGGTTATCGTTTCATCCACAGACACAAATACCTCTTTATCCTCTTGGCAGGCCTAAACCGCGAGTCGCTATGATATTCCTCTGCACCTCCGATGTACCTCCCCGTATTGTGGCAGGAACTGATCGGATATATGCAGCCGTGTAACGGCCAGCGACATCCTCTTCAGAAATTTTGTTGGCGTGCAAGCCAAACACCCGAGTGGAGGTAAGTGCTAGACGCTGAGATAACTCAGAATTGAAAAGTTTAGCAGTTGAAGCCTCATAGTTAGGAAGCAAGCCACTATTCTGCATGGAAATAATTCGAAAAGAAAATTGAAACATTACTTCAGATTCGATATATCTGTCCACAATTGCATTTCGAACAATAGATACGTCCTTCATCTCTTCACGAATAACTCTCATTAAATTTGTTAAGGACCGACGTGCCGCAACAGCACCGCCTATGTTAGATCGTTCAAAATCTAATAAAGTCATCCCGACATACCAACCTCGATTTTCTTCTCCAACTAAATTGCTAACTGGGACTTTGACATCATCAAAAAAAGTTTCATTGAAATAGTGATTCCCTGCCATATCCATAAGAGGTCTAACCACTATTCCAGGCGTCGCCATATCTTCGACCAAAAGGAATGAAATGCCGCGATGCTTTGAGGCTTCGTTGTCGGTGCGAACCAGCAAAAAAATTGCGTCCGCCGTGTGAGCTCCAGAGGTCCATATCTTCTGACCGTTAATCGTATAGGTATCCCCATCACGAGTAGCTTGGGTCTGCAGCGAAGCCAAATCCGAACCAGAACCTGGCTCGGAATAACCTTGAGCCCAAACAGTTTTTCCATTCAGTATTTCGGGAAGATATTCGAGTTTTTGAGCCTCAGTACCATGCACAATTAATGTTGGACCGAGCATACTTACTCCGGAACCGCCAACACTCGGTGCCCCGGCCCCGGCCAATTCCTGATTCAATATGAACTGCTCCATAGCTGATAATCCAGCCCCCCCATATTCAACCGGCCATTGTGGTGCAATCCAACCATGACTGCTTAGTGAGAGGTGCCAGTCACTTGCTGCCGTTTGGGCATCGAGATTAGGATCTTTACGATCGAACTCCCATGTTCTCTCTGGTGGCCCCTTACCTTCCTTATATCTGGTTGGAAGTTCAGCATCTATTACGCGCCGAATCTGATTTCGAAATACTGACTGCTCTACTGTGTCATTCCAGTCCATAGTTGACCCGATCTACTAATTGGAAGATACGCTAACACACAGGATAATATTCTTCTCTTAAATACTCGTTCGAATACCAGGCCGCACCAGCTCATCTTTTGAGACTGCTCGATTCCATTTTGGCGCCGGTGTCTGGATTATTGGTAATAAATCCATTGCCCCATACGACTTTCTCACTTGGAGTTCGGCTGGTTCACCATATGCAGTCGATCTTTGCTTAGGAATTCGCTTCATATATGAAATCACAGATTCCATTTCTTCTGGTGGAAGTTCCTCACCAAAAGATGCGCCCGCTGCACGAGTGATACTCTCATTCATTAATGTTCCGCCAAGATCATTGGCCCCAGCATTCAAGCACTCTGCCACACCTCTAGGCCCCATCTTCACCCACGACGCCTGAATATTAGATATCACTGGATTCAAGGCTAAGCGAGCAACCGCATGCATTAATAGTGCTTCTCTAAATGTTGGGCCTTTTCTTGCTCTACCTTTTAAATAAATTGGTGCCTCCATATGAACGAACGGCAAAGGAACAAACTCCGTAAAACCACCAGTCTTCTCCTGAAGATGTCGGATTCGGGCAAGGTGTCTACCCCAATTTATCGGACTATCTATATGACCATACATTATTGTCGCGGTCGTATTAAAACCTACTTTGTGCGCGGTTTCCATTACCTCAAACCACTGATCTGTTGATAATTTATCGGGACACAAGTCTTTACGTATTTCATCATCCAAAATTTCTGCGGCAGTACCAGGCAGCGTCCCTAGACCTGCTTCTTTCAATCGAATCAAGAATTCCTCTAGCGTGATATTCAACGTTTCTGCACCTTGCCAAACCTCAAGGGGAGAAAATGCATGGACGTGCATATCAGGAACGGCAGCTTTCACAGTGCGACAGATTTCCAGATAAGTTTCTCCGGTATAGTCTGGGTGAATACCACCTTGCATACATACTTCAGTGGCACCACGCTCCCATGCCTCTACGCTTCTTCGAGAAACTTCTTCCAAATCAAGATCGTATGGTGTTCCACGTAGATTTTCACTCAGCTTACCTTTCGAAAACGCACAAAATTGACACTTGAAATAACACACATTTGTGTAGTTAATATTGCGATTGACTACGTATGTAACCTCTTCCCCATTAACTTTTTTTCTAAGCTCATCAGCAGCGTTGGCGATTGCAGCTACATCGTCGCCTTGTGCTCTAAATAATTCGGCAATCTCGTATTCAGAAAGAGCCAGACCATGAGTAGCCTTTACACATAACTCCTCAATCCTTGGGGAGATTCGTAATTGACTTGCAGGCGTATCTAACAGTTTCAACAACTTATCAGGCAACATCGCGTCACTATCGCCTGGCGACCATGAATCTTCCCGTGCAAATCCGTCTGCGTCCGAGCCCTGTAGTAGAGCCGTACGTAGCTTCTTCCCTATCCACTGATCCATGTTTTTCACATACTTTGGATATGCCGTAAGGCGTTCAATGAGAAATTTACCTTCATCAGAAGTCATCTTTTCGAGCAGCTCTAAATGTGGCCAAGGAGCCTCTGGGTTCACATGATCAGGAGTCACAGGTGATACCCCACCCCAGTCATTGATTCCTGCCTTGATCAAAGTACCAAACGTACCAGGGCTCAAATTTGGAGGTGCCTGAATCGCCATCTCAGGGCCAAATATGATTCGCGCACTTGCAATAGTCCACAGCAAATCTTCCAAGTCAGGCTCAGGAGCATCGACCATCTTGGTGCCTTCTTTAGCGCGAAAATTTTGAATAATAATTTCTTGAATATGACCATATTCATCATTCAAATCGCGCAGTGCTAGCAGTGAATCAATGCGTTCTTCACGAGTCTCACCAATACCAATCAAGATGCCTGACGTATAAGGGATTTTAAGTTCGCCGGCGAGACGCATGGTTTCAATACGTGCAGCAGGATCCTTGTCAGGCGAGCCAAAGTGCACCTGACCTTTCTCGAGAAGGCGAGTCGATAAGCTCTCTAGCATCATGCCTTGTGAAGGGCATACCTCGCGAAGCGCGATAAGCTCTTCGCGCGTAACAACACCTGGATTCGCATGCGGAAGAAGTCCTGTAGCCTCGAACACCGCCTTAGATGCCGCAAGTAGGTACTCGATCGTAGTTGAGTATCCAAGTTCAGCGAGTTCAGCACGCGCCTGAGGATATCGCAGCTCAGGTTTATCTCCGAGAGTAAATAATGCCTCTCTACAACCTTCATCTGCACCTGCTTGAGCAATTGCTACCATTTCCTCGATGGTCATGTAAGCTCGTTCATTTTCTTTTGGTGGCTGCGCAAATGTGCAGTAGTGGCATACATCCCGACAAAGCTGAGTTAACGGGATGAATACCTTGCGCGAATAACTCACTCCCTTACCAAATCCAATATCTCGTAAGGCCGACGCCTGATCCAATAAATCATCGAGGTTAGACTCAACAAGCAGCCGCAGCGCTTCCTCGCGCGATGGCACGACGTAATTTTGATGGCTCGAATTTATTTGAGACATATTTGTTTCCTTTTATAGAGCATCTAACAACAAGTCGATACACCAACATGGTCTCATAGGACTGCAACTATATCAAAAATTATAAGACTATGTTCTCAACGAATTACTCACATCAGCTGCTGCCAGCAGCATATCGGCATATAGGCCACCGGCCACTAAGTGACCGACGTCCTCAACTTTGTAATAATTACTGTTTGGTAGTAATTTCGAGAGTAACTCACCATGTTCAGGCTTAACTAACGTATCAGCAGTTCCGTGCCAGATAGTAACCTCTTGACTAACCTCTGACAGTTCAAATCCCCATGGAGCCATCAAAATAGAAAAATCTTGAGCCAAAGCTTCGGCAGATCGTTTACCAAATTCGTTTCGCTCGATAGAGCGAGTAGCTCGAAACTCCTTATCATCCATCAGCTGCCTGTTTGCCGTATTTATGAATAATCTGGCAATCGGCCAAGGAACTACGGATGCAAGCTGACGTAACACTATCCAAGAATTGGCAGTCCACTTGATTTTACGCGCGGACACATTCTCAATCGCTCGGAGTTCTTGGGCGGATGCCATCACTTCCATGTGCACTCTCGGTGCCACTGATGCAGCCAGCGCAACTCGACCTACTCGGTCGGGTAAAAGAGCGGCTGTTGCCAATGCATGGGGGCCACCAGCTGATATTCCCCACACGCCAAATCTCTCAATTCCCAAGAAATCAGCAATCGTTGCTACGTCTGCTGGCCAATCACATAGCTCGCGAGCGGCGTAATAATCACTTGATCCGTATCCAGGGCGATCCGCCACAATCAGTCGAATGCCAAGTTCCTCAGCCGCAAAATGTGTTCCAAGTAGTTGAAATCGATTACCAGGTGCTCCATGAAACGCAAATACTGGTTTTCCACTAAGCTGTCCGTATTCAGCGAAGCTCAGCTTTCTACCATCGGCGTTGTTGATAAATTGATTACGACTTGGTCCCAAAGAAACTTCTTTAAACAAGGATTCCATCGCCCGATCTCCCTTTTACAGCGTGCAAATACCTAAATAATTACCACACTATTTAAGCTTATTACCCAAATCGATTTCTCACAATATTTAGATTTAATACAATCATCGTTGTTATGAGTTAATCTGCAGCATGTATTGAAAGGAATCTGATATGAGGCTTGGCCTATTAGCCGGACCAGAAGATAACTGGCGAGAATCACTTGAGAAAGTACAAATAGCTGAGGAACTCGGAGTCGAATTTGTAGCGCTCGGAGAATCCTGGGGCAAGTCGATAATACCTTGGCTCGCAACTATTGCTACTAACACCTCAAAAATTCAAATTGGTTCCTCCATACTTAATACTTACTCCAGAACTCCAGCAGCAATTTCGCAGGAATACGCAATGCTTGAAGAGTTATCCGAAGGAAGAATGGTATTAGGTCTCGGATCCTCAGGAGCGAACGTAGTTGAGCATTTTCACGGGGTACCCTTTGAAAAACCGCTCAGTCGGATTAGAGAGTACGTGGAGATCTTTAATACGTTAATCTCCGGAGAAAAACTCAATTATGAGGGTTCCTTCTTTCAAATGAGTCGAGGATTTCAGCTTCATTACAATCGAACGCGCAATAAAATACCTGTGTACATTGCGGCAATTACACCTAAATCAATCCGGCAGACAGGTGAAATTGCCGACGGGATCTATCCAATTCATTGGCCACGCGGCTTATTCGAAGATTTACGATCGGCACTGAAAGAAGGAGCAGCTAGTTCTGATAACCCTGACAAGGAGTTTACAATCGCGCCCTTCACCAAGCTAACTATTCTTGATGGCTCTCCGAATGATGACGAAAAATGGCTAGAAGCTAGGGGATTGATTCATCACTACGTAAACCGAATGGGTGTCTTCTACTGGCAAATGCTTGAAAGAAATGGATTCGAGGCAGAAGTTGGCGCATCACGAGCAGCGTGGACTGAAAGAGACCGTGAAAAATCTATTCTTGCTATTTCTGATGACATGGTTCGAGAATGTCAGGTCATTGGTTCGATGGAAGAAGTACGTGCGCAACTTCAAGAGAGATCTGATCTTGGCGCAGATATACAGATGCTATACATGCCCAAGAGTACGCCTGAAGAATTTCGAACCTGGTTGAGTAACTTAACCGCATAATTTTAAAAGACACTCAGTGGTAAAGCGGGAATAATATGACTTTTTCAAAAATTTTAATCGCCAATCGAGGAGAAATTGCTATACGAATAGCTCGAGCGGCAGCTGATTTAGAGATAAAGACACTCTCGGTATATTCGGAGGATGACGCTAATTCACTCCATTCGCAAAAAACTGATGAATCCATTGCCCTTGATGGCAGAGGTGTACGTGCATACCTCGATATGGCACAGATAATAACTGTTGCGAAAGAAAATCACTGCGATGCGATACATCCGGGGTACGGTTTTCTTAGTGAAAATGCTGATTTTGCTGCACAATGCGTAGAAAACGATATCGTATTTATAGGCCCATCTCCAGAAACCATCGCGCTTTTTGGAGATAAGGTACAGGCCCGATTGTTGGCAGAATCAATTAATGTGCCGTTAGTTAAGGGAATCTCAGAACCGGTGACCTTAGAGACCGCGGCAGATTTTTTCGAATCACTGGAAGGGAAACCCATGCTCCTCAAAGCCGCCGCGGGTGGTGGCGGCAGAGGCATGAGGATTGTTCATAATACTAATGAAATTGCGGAATCTCTCGCACGAGCAACCTCTGAATCTGAGCAAGCATTCGGAATTGGTGACATCTACGTGGAAGAGCTAATCGAGAAAGCACGTCATATTGAGGTTCAAATCGCAGGCGACCGATCAGGTGAGATCCTACATTTTGGCGACCGTGACTGCAGCCTGCAGCGACGACACCAAAAATTGATAGAGATTGCACCCGCACCTGCTCTGGATGAATCGATGCGAGACAATCTTATCGAGGCTTCACGCTCCCTTGCGATGGCTGCGAACTATGAAGGATTAGGCACCTTTGAATTCCTAGTGAATACTTCTGACCAAGAGCCTTTTTTTGCGTTCATTGAGACAAATGCAAGGCTGCAAGTAGAACATACTGTCTCCGAAGAGGTCTTGGGAGTCGATCTCGTTCAACTGCAGATTTCTCTCGCACAGGGAGATTTGTTCACATCAATGGGTATCAATCAAGATGTTATTGGCAAGCCTCAGGGCTACGCTATTCAAGCTCGGGTAAATATGGAGACTATGCTCGCAGATGGCACCACCAAACCATCCGGTGGCACTCTCACAGCGTTTGATGTCCCGTCAGGTCCCGATGTACGAACTGATACCTTCGGTTATGTTGGATATAACACCAGCCCAAGCTTCGATTCGCTGCTGGCAAAGGTGATTACTCACTCTAAATCTCAAGAATTTGAAAAGGCAGCAAAAAAAACGTATAGAGCATTAAGTGATTTTCGAATCGAAGGATTATCAACAAATATTTCGCTCTTGCAATCACTTCTGATGGATGATGATTTTATCTCAAGTAACATGCATACACGTTACCTCGATCAACACATCGTGGAGATACTTGACCGCGCTGACCTTAACTCAAAATTCTTTACTACGACACTTCCTGAATCGCACGGGGCCCAAGCAGGTGCATCAATTGATTCTCGAGATCCACTCGCCGTTCTTGCATTTGGTAAAGGTTCCGAATCTTCATCTGACTCAGCCGTTGTCGAACCCGTTCAAGACAGTATTGACGTGCCGGATGGATTATCGGCAATCAGTGCCCCTATCCAGGGAACCATCGTGAGTATTGGCGTGAAAGTAGGGCAAAACGTCAGCATTGGACAACAAATTCTTGTGATGGAAGCAATGAAAATGCAGCATGAAATCACAGCAACTATGAGCGGCATTATCGAACATATTACAGTTCAAGACGGGGATACAGTCTGGGAAAATCATCCACTTGTATTTGTAAACGTCTCTGATATTCAGATAAGTATTGAATTGGATCACCAAGAAGTGGACCTTGATTACGTCCGACCTGATCTCGCTCAAATTCACCAGCGACATGCAGTAACACTTGATGCTGCACGCCCAGACGCAGTAGCCAAGCGACGTGCAACAGGTCAACGAACCTCACGAGAAAATATTGACCAACTCTGTGACGTAGACTCTTTTATGGAACATGGATCACTCGTCCTTACCCCGGGCACTGGCCTCCCAATTGAAGAAGTAATTAGGAAGTTTCCGACAGATGGAATGGTTACTGGTGTAGGAAGCGTAAATGGTGACCTGTTCCCAGAAGAAAAAAGTCGAACCGTCGTACTCGCATATGACTACACAGTACTCGCCGGCACACAGGGTGCTATCAATCATCCAAAAACAGATCGTATGCTCGAACTTGCAGAAAAATGGAAACGCCCTGTTGTTTTTTTCGCCGAGGGCGGAGGAGGACGAGCTGGTACTGGTGGTAAACGTGCCGGAGGAGAATCAACCACAACTCAAGGCCAAGGTCGGAGTGAAGGTGCGTATAGACCTTTAGATACACCCACGTTTGCCCAAATGGGACGACTCAGCGCGTTGGTTCCAACTATCGGGATCACCTCCCGCTACTGCTTCGCTGGAAATGCTTCGCTACTTGGTTGTTGTGATGTGATCATTGCAACAGAGAACTCAAATATTGGTATGGGTGGGCCTGCATTGATTGAAGGTGGAAATCTTGGCATCTTCCGACCTGAGGAAATTGGTCCGACAGAAGTCCAATCACCTAACGGCGTAATTGATATTCTTGTGAAAGACGAGATAGAAGCTGTAGAGGCCGCAAAAAAGTATCTCTCATATTTTCAGGGACCTGTTAGTGATTGGGAATGTGCAGATCAGAGGCTGCTAAGACCGATAATTCCTGAAAATCGTCTTCGCATCTACGACGTACGTGAGGTCATAGAAACGCTCGCTGATTCAGATTCTGTTTTAGAGCTTCGAAAAGAATTTGGACTTGGTATGGTAACTGCATTCATTCGAATCGAAGGTAGACCGATTGGAGTCCTCGCTAATAACCCAAATTATTTGGCAGGTGCAATAGACAGTGACGGTTCTGACAAAGCAGCACGATTTTTACAGATTTGTGACGCATTCGATATCCCGCTACTTGTTCTTTGCGATACTCCAGGAATGATGGTTGGGCCAGAGATTGAAAAAACTGCATTAGTGCGTCACTGTAGCCGTCTGTTTGTTACAGCGGCAAACATTACTATTCCACACGCAACAATAGTTCTAAGAAAGGCGTATGGACTTGGGGCCCAAGCAATGGCTGGTGGGAGCTTCAAAGAATCGTTTTTTGCGGCCTCATGGCCAACTGGTGAATTTGGAGGCATGGGGCTCGAAGGACAAGTAAAATTAGGATTTAGAAATGAGCTTGAGGCAATAGAGGATCCGAGCGAAAGAGTGACTAGGTACGACGAGCTTGTCGAGGCCGCATATGCACGAGGCCGTGCAATCAATTATGGAACTTCCTTTGGTGTAGATGATGTCATTGACCCAGCTGATTCGCGACGCTGGATTAGCAATGCCTTCGCATCTGTCCCAGCACCGGCGCCTCGAGATGGTAAAAAAAGACCCAATATTGACGCGTGGTAAGTAAAATTAAATGGGCTTTGTATAATTAATTAAAATTTTCGAGGATAAATACGGAATTCAAGCAGTACTTCGTCGTAAATCTCACGAATTTTCACTATTTTAGCACTCTCCTTCCGAGAGTGCTAAAATATCATCTATCAACGAAATAGAGGTGGAAGACATGGACACACATTCAGAGGGCTTTCTAAATATAGACACTGATTTAAGTAAAATAAAGGCTTCGGTATTAATAGTAGGTGTAGGACCTCAAACCGATGGCGTGGCTGCCCACAACACTATCCTCCATTTAGTAGAAGAATATGATGCTACTCAAATTGGTACCATAAATTCTGAAGATTTATTTGATTTAAGCGATGAGCGCCCGCAAGTTTCACTTGATGATTTAGGCAACAGAACAATAGAGTGGCCTGATGCAAGCTTTTGGCACCTTGCAAAGGAAAATTTATCGTCTCCCGTTGTTGCACCTCTTGTCGATACCCGTGATGGTGATATTTTATTTTTTACTTCACCCGAGCCACATTTTAAATGGATGAAAATAGCTGAAGCAATTACACACGTCGCAACAAAAACTCAAATCCAAAAAATAATTTTGCTTTCGTCATTTGATGGACCGGTCCCATACGACAAACAAGCCCCCATTCTTGTTACGTCAGGTGCATCAGCCAATGACGCAGAGAATCCGGCTCATGATTTTGCGAGGAATATCGCTGATCTCACTGCGGCCAGCTTCACTACCCCTAAATATCAAGGGGGTGCCACTTTCACCATGGCGTTAGGCACCATGCTGAGGAATGAAGGATTTATGGTAGCCACGATAAACGCAATTGCCCCTTTCTACGTGCAAAATAGTGGCTCTCCACATGCCATTGATGCGCTCCTGAGCGCTTTCGATAGTCTATATGGCACAATCACCCCTCGTTATGATCTAGAGGAAGAAATGCTTAATTTAAGAACTCGGCTCGAGAACGCACGTAGTGAAGATTCAACTTTTGACACGTTTATAAATGCGCTGGACTCACAGTTTCTCACATGGCAGCAAAATTTTGTGCAAACTGTAAAAGAGCCTGAGCTTAAAACAGAGGATATTCTTGCGGATGTTGAGGCCTTGTTTAATGAAGATCAAGTAAGTTAGAAGATAAATCTAGATGGATAACGGCAAATCCTCAAATGATTTAACGGCACATAGGATAGCTGTTTCGTATATAGATAAGTCCAGGGATTTTTACTCGGCACAAGGCTATGGAAAACCTTATCGTTGGGCATCTAATTTAGAAACTCCCTTTACTCCGCTGAAAAAACCACTAAATGAGTGTCGCGTAGGACTCGTCACCACAGCCACTATTCCAAAACCCGGCGTGAGTCTTGAGTATGATCCTGGACTACTCAAAACAACGGCTCTTTTCAGCGCACCTAGCGACCCTACCCCAGACGCTCTTTACACAATGGATAGATCTTGGGATAAAGAAGCTACGCATACTCTGGATCTCGGGTCATTTTTTCCATTAGATCATTTGAAATATTTTGCGGAACAAGAGATAATTGGATCAGTTTCACCAAGGTTTTATGGAGTGCCTACCGACTACTCACAGAGTCGAACATCAAAAAAGTATGCACCCGAGATATATAGACAAATGCAAGAAGACAAGGTTGATATCGCCTTACTGGTGCCACTATGACCCGTTTGTCATCAGACCGTGGGCCTGATCGCACGTCATCTTGAATCAACTGGCATTCCAACGGTCATAGCTGGTTCCGCCAGGGATATCATCGAACAGTGTGGTGTGCCACGATTTCTCTTCACTGATTTTCCACTTGGGAATCCTATGGGCGTCCCATTTGACAGCGGAATGCAAAAGACTATCACTCGCATGGCACTAGATCTCGCAGTTAATACCTCGTTCTCGCGAACTACCGTTCAAACACCGTTTGAGTGGCACGATAATGAGTGGAGAAAAAAGTTCATGTATGTCGGAGATGAAAATCGAGAATTACTCGCACGAGCTGGACGGTTACGCAAGTTACAACAGGAAAAAAATCGACAGTAAATCGTGTAAGTTATTCCACAAAGAAAAACTGACGAATTCACCATATGCCGTCATGTGATGATACGCTCGCGTCATCAGAAAACATGGCAGGCCTCCACATGACGATACAAGATAATAAAAATTTTGATTCCAGAGCGTTTAGAAATGCAATGGGTTCCTTTGCCACGGGGGTTACTGTTGTAACAATGGCAAAATCTGATGGAAGTCTAAAGGCCATGACGGCAAATGCATTTTCTTCAGTGTCACTTGAACCACCTATGCTGCTGGTCTGCATTGACAAGGGAGCTTCCATGCACGAATGGCTCGACCATGTTAGTGCCTTCGGTGTAAATATCTTGTCAGGTGAACAGCAACATGTGTCAAATGTTTTCGCAAGTAGCGGTACACATCCGGAACCATTGAGCGGAATTCCGCATACGATTGGCCCTCTGGGAGTTCCCGTAATCAATGACGTTATGCTCTGGGCAAGTTGTAAAATAATACATAAATATCCGGCTGGAGATCACACAATACTCGTTGGACAAGTCGAAGGGCTAGAAAACAACCAAGCTATTAATAGCCCACTATTGTTTCACAGTGGTAAATATCACCAACTAGGTGAGGAAATGTAGATAACAGTGCCAGTAACCAACGCCAACGGAATAAATCAACACTACGAACTGACTGGTAATGGAAATCAAACGGTAGTCTGGATTCACGGCATTGGCGGTTCACTTAATTACTGGACCGAGGATTTACCTAAATTCTCTAACTTCCAGCATTTGACATACGATGTCAGAGGAATGGGAGAAACTGAAGGAACTAGCGACTCCGTTTCACTTCAAATTTGGGCAAAAGATCTGAGTGAACTATTGAAAGCTCTGGATATTAATAATGCAATTATTGCAGGTTCATCTATGGGTGGAGCTATCGCACAGCGATTTGCAATAGATAATCCCGATCAAACCGCAGCACTTTTGCTTCTGTCCACATCGAGCCGAGTTGGTGCAGCGGCAACAGATCATTGGCGAGCACAGGCCGATGAGACAGAAAAAAAAGGAGATAAATTTCTAGCGGAAGCTCAGCGAGCGGTCGCGTTCTACAATATGGATGAGGAGCTTAAAGATATCGCAGTTGCAACTCTAATTTTAGTTGGTGATGCTGACCCTACGACTCCACCTGGTGGCTCGGTCATTATGTCCAGATGCATTGTCGACTCAGAACTTGAAATTTATTCTGGTTTGGGTCATGCGCCGCTGCACGAGTCAGATGAACCTGTCAAAAGAGTGCAGGCATGGCTCGCTCGAGTACAAACTGCATAGAGTAACTACTCTGTGCTCGGAGTCTGACGAAAACGTAAACTCTGCAATTTAGATCCAAAAGCAGTTCCCTGCTAATATAAATTTGAGATTATGGTGGGTGTGGCCTAATGGTTAAGGCTCCAGGTTGTGGTCCCGGCGATTGTGGGTTCGAATCCCATCACCCACCCCACTCTCAAATACACGAAACACCTTAGAAATGACTTGCAATAAAGATGATCGGTAGTTCCCGCACAAACCTTGTCGCAAGCATGCTCATATTCACACTTGTATCTCATTCCTTTATCATCGGGTCATCGCTGCTATTGGCTACTCTCTTCACACGGATCGAACATGTAGTCCTATACGTGAGCGTGCTATTTTCTCTCACCCTTGGCATCCAAATTTGGGAAGAATCAAAAAAGAAATTAACCCGCCTGAGCGTGGTGTATTACGATGGGGACTGCCGATTTTGTGTTTGCACACTAAAAATACTATCAACGATCTTCAGATTCAAACACGTACGGTTCGTAAGAGGCGATTCTGATCCAAAGATTAACTCCGAAATGAATAATGAAAATTCCTGGCTCGTCCAAGATAGCAATGGTAGTTTTAATCTTCGCTCTGCCGGATTAATAGAATTACTAAAAACATCTCACTATCTCTTTGGTACGACACGCTTGCTTGACTTTGCTACACGCGTGCTAGAGAAGCCATTAGATAGGCTGTATAACCTGATTGCCGAAAATAGAGCATTTCTGTCAAAAATGATATCCTGCAAATAGTGAATCTGAATCCCAAGCTGACAGAAAAAGACGATATTTCTGATGAGTAATTCTTATACTAAATGCGAAACGAAATTTGGTTTCTTACTCCTCCAAAGATCATGCGGATCACTCTCGAGCGGGCAATGCGTCTATTGCGGAAGGTATTTTTGCCTTCGCTGTGGAATACAGGAAGAAAATCATTATGACGTCTGCAAGAGGCACAGCTGTAAACTAAAATATACAGACCTAACAACTCATAAAAAATGGATTGTAAAGCAACAAAAACTAAATGACCAAGGGCTTTGTGCCGGTGACGAATGTGAATTTAAATCCCTACATATTTGTGAGCAATGCCATCTAGCCTTTTGCAAAAAATGTCTGAGATTCACAAAAGCACGCGTAGTGACAGTGCGCACCACCCTACAGGTGGAAAAATTGATTTGTCTTCATTGCAAGGCGCGTCAGAAAATATGGAATGCTAATTAGTTTAGCCTTGTGTAACTGGATTGCTTAACAAGATGACATTCTTTCCTTCGGCAACCTCAACTTCGCACGTGTCTCCATCCACAATCATTCCAGTTGTTCCAGGCGTACCAGTGAAAACTAAATCTCCGGCCTCAAGAGTCATATAATGAGAAACTCTAGAAATACAAGCTGCAATTGAATTAATCAATAATGAAGTATTAGATTCCTGCTGAGTCTTTCCGCTGATACGTCCTTCAATACGAGTAGTCCAGGGATCTATTTCTGTATCTAACCATGGTCCTACAGCTGTGAACGTATCTGAAGATTTTGCTCTCCACCATTGCAAGTCGGCTTGCTGCCAGTCACGTCCCGAAACATCATTACCAGCGGTATATCCAGCTACGTAGTTCAGCGCATCATCGGGAGACACCTTCGAACATGTTGCGTTCATCACTGCAACCAATTCAGCCTCCATATGTACGTTGGTCGAGTCTGGCGGCAATATGATTGCCTCTCCATGAGCTATCAATGAGGATGGAGTTTTGAGAAATGGCTGAGGTTCTGTGGGGGCAACTCTGTCTCCAGCGTGATCCATATAGTTAATCCCAATAGCTACTATTTTTGAAGGATCCGTAGGCACTAAAAATTTAATCTGGCTTATAGACATCGACTCACCAGTGTCAGTGCCAGGAGATAGTATTGATCCCTCAATTATAAAAGCCTGCTCTCCTTCGATTCGAGCCAAAAGATTTCTGCCATTCGCTTCGATTCTTGCAATTTTCACTAGATATCTCCATTCAACGTAAATACTATTTGGTCTGACTGCTACTCACTCGTCAGGGTAATCGTAGCCAAGTAGTCCAGAGGTTAATGCATTTCTCTTCCACGACCAATACTGTCGAATCTCATATATCAGTCCAGCAGCTATCGTATAGTGTTCAGATCCATGAAAGACTACTTCTTTACCAGCAATCGTTCCCTTCATAGTCCATTCAATAGCCGCCGATTCACCAGATTCGATTACTGAGTCCACATGCCATGTCGCGCCATTCCACTGCTCTCTAATATCTACCCAAAATTGACCGATAAGTTCTTTTGACAATATGGGTTGATGATTTGTGTCATATACAGCGGCCTCAGTCGAAAAAAAGTCTGCTATCTCGGCTGCCGATCCATAGCTACAAGATAGAAAGTATTTTCTAATCAATACTTCGCTCGGACCTTGGTGCCTGTTGGCTTCACTCATCAGTTCGCTTCTAAATCAACGCCCAGCACCATCGCGAGTTCGATTAGAGACGATCTACCTGCCTCACTCGAAACTTTGCCTTTTATAATTGCATTGGCTAATCCTATAAGAATGTTTGCCGCGGCTGGGGTATCAAGGTCATTGTCCATAGCTGCTTGAAAACGACTTCGGTATGGTTGAGAGGAAAGTGGGTCTCCTGCTGATCCGCTCATCAAAGTTGCATTCTTAAAAATCGTTACAAGCTCTTCGCACGTCGCTAGGGCTGCTGAATCATAATCTCTATCCTCCCGATAATGTACTCGGGCCAACGAAAGTCTTACTGCATTTCCAGAATATTCTCGCTGCACTAGGTCACTCACTTTAACAAGATTCCCTAGCGATTTTGACATTTTTACGCCATCGAGCTGCATCGTCCCATTATGCATCCAGTATGAAACATATGGTGTCTTGCCAGTAAATGCTTCACTCTGAGCAATTTCAGATGCGTGATGCGGATAACGTAAATCCTTTCCACCACCATGTATATCCAAACGATCGCCTAAATGGGTTTGAGCCATCACAGAACATTCAATATGCCACCCAGGTCGACCCACACCCCACGGAGATTCAAAACTCGCCTCAGCGTGCGAAGAGGGTTGCCAGATTAAAAAGTCTAGTGGTGATCGTTTCAGTTCTTCCGGCTCGGCAGGCATGGAATCAGATTCAAAGGTAAGTAGTTCAGTATTTGTCAGACCAATAAGGTCACCTAGGGACTGTTGCTTATCAGAATCAAAAAATACATACCCATCCCTGAGGTATGCCGCTTCTTTTTCTACTAAATTAGCTACGACAGTAATGATTTCAGGAATAGTCTCCGACACGCGTGGGTACAAATTCGGCGCCAAAATATTTAAGGCCGACATCTCATCAAGATAAATCTGATGATTTGTGTCCGTCAGCTCTTTAATCGTCAAGCCTCGCTCTTCTGAGACGCGCACCATATCATCGTCAATATCCGTTATATTTTGAATGTGAGTGACTTCGTGACCATTAAATTCTAGCCACCTCCGCAAGAGGTCAAATGCAACTGATGTGAGAGCATGTCCCAAATGACCAACATCGTACGGAGTCACTCCACACACATAAAGACCAACCCCTGTGTCACTGAGAGGAACAAATGGTTCAATTTTTTGCGATAACGAATTGAATAGTCGTAAATTATTATGCGGTCTTGCTTCTAACATTTGCCAATATTACCTCTCACGATTACTCAAGAGCTAGAGCCAAACTAGATTAATTGTTCCTCACAATTCATCAGGGCCGAACCGCACGTTTTGGTTCCTTCGCAAGTTTATGCAATAACGGTTGTGCCAATTCGATAAAAGTACAAGCGATTTTACGAGTGTCACGAGGGTCAATCAGATCAATAACATCGAATTTGTGAGCAGCCCGTATTGGACTTCGGAGTCGCAAAAGTCTTTCCTCAATCATTGTCCGATGTGCTTCGGGATCAGGGGCTGATTCAATCTCCCGTCGATACGCCGCCGCAACACCCCCCTCAATCGGAATTCCACCCCACTCACCAGCAGGCCAGCCAAATCGCAAATTAAGGCCATCTGGTTCACCTAAGCTATTCGGCGCATCAGCTGCCACCCCGTATGACTTTCTTACATTGAACTCAATCTTGGGAATTTTTGCCTCGTACGATGCTATCAATGCGCGCACACCTCTCCGCATTGTGGCCTGCTTCTCTGCAGCAGATCCCAACATGAAGCCTGGCATGTCGAGGAAAATAACCATCGGTAAATTGAAGGTATCGCACAAGTCGACAAAATGCGTATACTTGTCCGCCGCATCTCCGTTCATCGCACCCGCTAATACCATCGGATCATTCCCAACAATACCAACGCTGTAACCGCCTAACCTTGCAAAACCTGTAATCAACGAGCCACCGTAGTATCGGCGCATTTCAAAAAAATCACCGTTATCTACGACAAGCTTAATTAGCTTGCGCGGATCATAAGGATGTCGGCGTTCCTGCGGCATTATATGCAAAAGTTCTTCGGGTCTTCGATCAACTGGATCGTCATTTTCAACTCGCGCTGCGACCTCACCAGTGGTGTTAGGGAGATAAGATAAAAAGGATTTAATTTGCTCAAAAGCCTCTTCTTCTGTGTCAGCCTCATTGTCGATCTGGCCGCTCTGGTGCACGTGTACTGCCGCACCCCCCAGTTGCTCCTTATCCAAGCTTTCTCCTAATGCACGTTTAACAACCGGCGGTCCAGACGGAAAAATTTGAGATTGGCCCTTAATCATCACGGTAAAATGCGAGAGTAAACCAAATGCAGCCGGTGCACCTGCGACTGACCCCATAATGCCAGCGGCAACCGGAACTTGATTTAGTAATGCAATCTGCCGAAACCAAGTAGTACCCATCGGCAAACCCATGTGGCCAGCTGCTTCATCAGATTTAGCTGAGTGCCCTACTCCCTCTATCAATTGGACATATGGAATTCCATACTGCAGAGAAAGGCGTTGCGTAAACTGTCCGGCCCCCTTGTGCACGTTATGCGGACTGCCGCCAGAAATAGTGAAGTCATCACCACCAATTGCGATTGGTCGACCATCAATCTTGCCCATTCCCATCACATATGCTCCCGGGACGAATTCAGCCAAATTTCCATCGGCGTCATATTCAGCAGCACCGACCAAGGGGCCAGCCTCAAAAAAACTATCTTCATCAACGAATCGATCAATTCGTTCGCGAATCGTATATCGACCACCGTCGTGCTGGCGCTTAATTCGCTCAGGCCCACCCATCTCACGGGCAAGGCCTCGTATGTATTCCAGTTCATCTAATGCTTTGTCCCAAGATTCACCGGGTTTCCAAGAATCACGATTCTTATCAATAGGCATAAAGGCGTTCCTTCCAGATTGATCAACAGAATACTCTATACGTTATCATCACGGACATAAGGAAGGGAGGCTCACAATGCAACAACAGACCGAACGAGCTGCACTTGCCGAGCCCATGGGACCATTAGCCGGGCTCAAGATTCTCGATTTCACTCAATTTCAAAATGGGCCACAGGCAACCGTCATGCTATCCGATATGGGTGCAGATGTTCTCAAAATAGAACAACCAGGTGATGGAGACCCAGGTCGATCATTAGGACTTCGTGATGATGGTTTTTGCGGATATTTTGAAACTCACGACAGAGGCAAGCGATCTATCTCGATTGATTTAAAAACACCTCAAGGCAAAGAACTTGTCATGCGCCTTGCCCAAGATGCAGATATTGTGACCGAAAATTTTCGACCAGGTGTAATGGATCGCTTGGGGGTAGGCTACGAAGAATTACGGAAAGTAAATCCAGAAATTATCTATGCCCAGAATTCTGGATTTGGTATAAAGGGTCCATATTCCCAGAAAGGATGCTTTGATATTGTCGCTCAAGGACTAAGTGGTGCAATGAGAGCACTTGGTGGTGGACCTAACGCAACTCCTGAACAAGGACCTTGGGGCTTGGCTGACCAAGTTGGGGCAATGATTTTTGCTTATGGCATTTCCTTAGCCATCGTAGCAAAAGAGCGATATGGTAAAGGACAACGAGTCGATGTGTCACAAATCGGAGCCATGGCGACACTTCAAGCTCCCTCGCTGGTGCACTACCTTCATACTGGTGTGCAAGGTGAAAAGTTCACGAATCCAGTATTTGCGGCCTATGAAACACTTGATAGTAAATGGATTACTATCGGCATTCTCACCCCAAAATGGTGGCCAGGCTTATGCCTTGCAATTGAACGAGACGACCTATTAGTAGATGAGCGGAGCTCTTCTCCATTTGCACGAATGGACAATAAAGAATGGCTCTCAGGAGAGCTTGCAAAGTCTTTTGCAAAACTTACATATGAGCAAATTAGTAAAAAATTAAATGAAGCTGATGTCCCATCTGCCCCGGTGCACGACTATGAAGCAGTATCCAAAGAAGCACAGTTTTGGGATAATGACTATTTGATCGAGCTTGAACATCAAAAATTTGAAGGTCATCGAACGGTCGGAATACCAGTAGCGCTTAGTGAAACACCTGGGCGAGTTCAAGGACCTGCACCAGAATATGGAAATGATACGGAGGCCGTTCTGCAAAGGCTCGGCTATACGGTCGAACAAATAACAGAGCTCAAAGAGAATAACGTCATTTAGCCGAAAAGTTTGTTCCCCAGATCCTAAAAATCAATTGCCTGCAAGGTCACTTCGCCACGGACAATATGTGCAATCAAATACTGTCCGGCCAACATTCCAAGGAAGTGCTTTAATTTCGTCCCTTTTGAAGTCAGTCATAGGTTCTCTCTAAAATCATTTATACCCCAGCCAGCGAATCACGAACAATCGGCAGAATCTCACTCGGGACTCGTTCTAGATAGGCATCAGGGCCATAGTCTGGTGTTGGCGGATTCGGTATGGGATGCAAAACCACATACTCAAATTCAATATCAAGGTTATAGAGCTCAGTGAGTAAATCCAGTAACTGAGCCGCAATACTCTGTGCATCACCTAAAAGTGAGAACGCTCGAGCGTGAGCTTCTGAAAGAAAATCAACTGCTCTGCCACTCTCGAGTAAATCAGTGTTGTGGTGAAAGTCCGGCCATATTCCCTGCTTAGATTTAAGTTCATCAGGTGAATCAGCTGTCCAATCCAGGCCAACGTTGTTAAAAAGTGTAGGCGAATATTCGTAGTAACCGGCAGCCATCGATTTTCCCATTAGTAGTGACTCTTCTAAATCATCATGAAAAACGGTGTGCAAAACTGTGCCCAAACGTATTTCTTTTGGATCACGTCCGGCTTCTTCTGCGCCGGCTCTAATCTCCTTAACTGCCAAAGCAATATTTCTAATATCGGTACCCACGCGAATAAATACACCATCGGCCACACTACCAGCCATTCGTAGTGTTCGTGGTCCACCGGCAGCAATCCAAATTGGCACGGGCTGAGCGAATGGCAAGAAGGCAGGCCGCCTCGCATTTACATCAACTTTTTCGCCTGCCAATAAACTTTGGATCAATCTTGTACTCACCTCTAAACTGCTGACACGGGCAGGCCGTAGTCCGGCTAGTCTCACGGCAGTATCCCCTACACCTAGCCCTAATATAGTTCTCCCTTGAGCCAACTCTGCGATAGTTGCAATACTCGAGGCCGTAACGGACGGATGACGTGTAATTGGGTTGGTCAACAGTGGCCCAATCGTGATCTCGCTGGTAGCTTGCGCAGCTGCAGCTAACAGCACATAGGTGTCCCTTCTTCGCAGTTGTGAGTCGGGTAAAAACGCCGCATCCCAGCCACTATATTCTGCTCTAGTTACATCGGCTGCATACGCCGCGACAGAACTAGTATCGTGCCTGTTCAAACCGAATTTTGGAAGTCGCATTTAGATCTAAGTTTCCAAATTAATTTCGCGAAGTATCTTCATGGTTTCAGCGAGAGTATTGAGACGTTCACCCACACTAGCCCCATACGGGCCAACTCGGAAAGTATTGACGCCGACAGCTTTATAAGCTTTAAGCTTTTCTGCAACATCAGCCGAGGAGCCCAAAATCGACGAATTAAGCACCATTTCAGTGGGCACTTCACGTCGAGCCTCGTCACGTCGTCCCTCTACCCACAGTCCCTGTATTTTACTCACCTCATCAGCCCAACCTTGCCGCCTGTATGCATCAGCGTAGAAATTTTGGGTTTTCGAACCCATTGCTCCTATCTGAAAGGCCAGTGAGGGCTTAAGTTCTTCAGCCGCCTGTTCAATATCTTCAGTAAATCTGACAGTTCCACCAACAGCTATGTCGATACTTTCAAGTGTTCTGCCGACACTTTCCGCACCTTTACGCATAGGGCCCAAAAAGGTTTCAGCTGCTTCAGGTAGAAAAGATGTACCCAGCCAACCATCAGCGAATGCACCCGTCATAAATAAATTTTTTGGACCGAGTGACGCGACATATATCGGTAGATTCGGGCATACAGGAGCCCCTGATCTCAGAGCTTTTCCTAAACCGGTGCCACCTCTCTCAACTGAGAGAGGTAATTCCCAAAATTCCCCGTCATATGCAAGGGTTTCACCATTAAAGATTCGTCGACAAATATCGATTATTTCCCTTGTGTGTTTGACCGGTTTTCTGAAAGGGATTCCGTGCCATCCCTCAATGACTTGTGGCCCACTGGTCCCAAGTCCCAAAATAAATCGACCTCCCGACATCGAATCCAAAGTCATCGCTGTCATCGCAACCAGTGATGGTGTTCGAGTCCCAACCTGGAAAATTCCTGATCCGAATTTCAATGTCGATGTTTTAGCTATTAGATATGCTAGAGGAGTAGCAGCGTCATGTGCCCAGGCTTCGGCGCTCCAAAGAGAATCAACTCCTAACTTCTCGGCTCCTAGGGCAAATTCTGTTGCTTCTTCCCAATCTTCAATCGCGTAACGATTTAAGCCGACAGACGCCTTCATGTATTATCTCCCTCAGTTATTTTTCCTCATGCAAAGTTTATCCATGGTAATTGAACACCATACCTTGCGCTGTAAACCGTATCCCCTCGTGTGTTTATCTCGATTAAGGCTTTGTGCATGAATATTGGCCTAGTATTACGTCGACTCGATTCTACTCCCAGCAAAAAATTATGAGGTTATATTTGAAAATCATTGCCAATAAATTACCTTTGCACTACGGATGGGTCGTCGTGTCACTCTGTATTCTTGGTAATATGGTCGGTGCAGGGACTACCTTTTGGACAATGGCTGTCTATATCCCTCTGATAGCTGACGAGTTTCAGAGTACTAGGACAGCAGTTGTATCAGCATTCACTGTCGGCCAGATAACGTTTGTAATAATAGCGCCGTTCATCGGCACGTATTTCGATCAAAAAGGAGTCCGAGGCTCTATTTTTGTCGGGAGCGTACTTGCGGCTACGGCCTTCCTGTTAACGTCACAGGCCGAAACGGTATTCCAAATATTTCTGGGGTGGACTCTACTTTCAGCGACCAGAGGCCTACTCATGGACCTGCCTTTCAATTGGTTAATAACAAGATGGTTTGTCGGCAAAAAGCAGCAAGCTGCCCTTGGGGTTGTAACTGTCGGATTCGGCTTTGGAGGAGCAATACTCCTACCAATCTTGAATCAAATTGCTTCAGTCTACTCTTGGCGTGCCTCGATGATTACGAGCGCAATTTTGCTTCTAATCGTTCATGGGTTCCTCATCCCTCTCCTTATACGAAATACACCACAACAATTAGGACTGACACCAAACAGATCCAGTCAAGAAAAATCTCTGAATAGCAGGCCTGATGATTTGGTTGGCATGACCGTTAGCTCGGCGGTTCGAACTCCTGCATTTTGGGTTGCAGCGATGGGATTATTTCTATTTTATGGAGGTCAAACACTTTCCTCACTTATTATCGATTTTTTCTCGACCGCCGGGCTCAGTTTTGGTGCTCTGGCAATTGCAATAACTGCATGGATAAGAACAGGGCTCCGAATTCCATTGGGGTTCTCAATGGCTCGAATCGACCGAGTCTTTCTCCTCTCAACTCTCGTCTGTCTGTCACAAGGCCTTGGCGTTTTCGCACTGCTATTTGCTCCGACCGGACCACCTCTACTAGCTTGGATACTCCTTTGGGGCATTGGAGGCGCATTCGCCCCGATGATAGGCCCGCTGGTCACCACCAAGCTTTTTGGAGTGAAGCACTATGGAGCCGTATCTGGCGCAATACAAGCAATCGGCTTCTCGGGACAGATGGTTGCTCCGATACTGGGCGCTCTGCTGTTCGATATTCGAGGCGACTACTACTTAAGCTTTATGATCTATTCTATTTCTTTTGTGTTAGGAGCAATTCTTTTTGCCATCTTAAAAGCCCCAAAACGTAACGAATATAAGACCACTCAGCATGCAGGTGGTTGATTTCTCTGACAGCGAAACATGCTAGTCTTCCTCTCTAAGAATTGTTTAGTCTGGAGATTAGGAAATCATAATGGGAAGCTTTGATATCGTCGTTATTCCTGGAGATGGAATAGGCCCTGAGGTTACAAGTGAAGGTGTACGAATGCTTGAGGCCGTCTCAGAAAAATTTGGCCATGAATTCACCTTAGATGAACACCCCGCAGGAGGTGGACTAATCGACGCGGAGGGAATTGCAATTCGACCAGAAACACTTGAGCGCGCCAGTCAAGCAGACGCTGTCCTGTTTGGTGCGGTTGGATTACCTAAATTCGATAATGATCCCAGTGCATTAATTCGTCCAGAACAAGCAGTTCTAGGACTGCGACGTGAATTAGGCCTGTGGGCAAATATCCGACCAGTCAAAGCGATCGCCTCTTTAACTAACGCATCGCCGCTAAAATCAGAAATAATCGCTGACGTAGACATGGTCATAATAAGAGAGCTCACCGGGGGGCTTTACTTTGGAGAACCACGAGAACGTCGAATCGATGAGAATGGCCTTAGAGAAGCCGTTAATACTATGTATTACCGCGAAGATGAAATTGCGCGGATAGCCCATCTAGGATTTCAATTAGCTCGGGAACGAACAGGACGAATAACAAGCGTTGATAAAGCAAATGTGCTTATTGTTTCACAGCTCTGGCGAGAAATAGTAGATGAGGTTGCGACTTCATACCCTGATGTGGAGCTCGAGCACGTCATTGTAGATGCTATGACGATGCATCTTATCAAACGTCCAAGGGACTTTGATGTAATCATCACATCAAATATGTTTGGCGATATTCTAACGGACGAAGCATCTGTATTAACTGGATCAATGGGACTCTTACCTTCAGCATCACTGGGTACGATGTCAGAAAACGGAACCGGACTTGGGCTCTATGAGCCAATCCATGGGACAGCCCCTGATATCACAGGCCAAGGAATCGCAAATCCACTCGCCATGCTTCTTTCGGTCGCGCTACTACTTCGACACTCTTGCGGACTAGCGAAAGAGGCAGATATTGTTGAACAAGCCATCGAGCTGACAATTGACGGAGGGCATCGAACTGTTGATTTATCAGATAGCCAGGAAAAATATCTCTCAACTGAACAAATGACAGACAAGGTGCTGGAAGAATTTAAAAAAATAGATAATTAATTAGTAATTCCTACGATGAATATCACCTCCACTGTAAAATTATGATCAAATCAAATGACTTCTTCGACTAGAATTATTCTTGAAGAAGTCATTTGAACTACCATTTAAGTTGGAGAACTAGTGGAACAGCCCATTTTATACCCCGAAAATTTACTCTTGTATGACACAACTCTCCGCGACGGTCTTGGTATGGAAGGTCTTTCCCTATCCCTGGAAGACAAACTAGAAATTACGCGAAAACTAGATGCACTGGGAGTGCATTACATCGAAGGTGGGTTTCCCGGCTCAAACCCAAAAGATGCTGAATTTTTTACGAAAGCAAAATTCCTAGACCTAAAGCATGCAAAATTATGTGCGTTTGGATCAACACGCAAACCGGGAGGAGACGTAAAAAGTGATCCTGCCATCAAAGCAGTGCTTGCGGCCGAAACACCTGTGATTACGCTAGTGGGTAAATCCTCACTTAGCCAAGTGACTGATGTGCTACAAACGACTGACGAAGAAAATTTGTCAATGATAAAAGAGTCTATAGCGGAATGTGTCTCGGCGGGTAAAGAGGTTGTCTTCGATGCTGAACACTTTTTTGACGGCTATCTTCAGAACAGTGATTATGCAATTCGTACTTTAAAAGCAGCCCTCTCCGGCGGCGCGTCCACGCTCACACTGTGTGATACAAATGGTGGAAATCTTCCTTGGCAAATAGAAGAGGTAGTAAGATCTGTGAAAGTGTTTATCGTCGAGCAAGGGCTCGAGAATGTCCGAATAGGAATACATGCTCACAACGATACAGATAATGCCGTTGCGAACACACTCGTCGCAATCCGTGCTGGAGCCGATCACGTGCAAGCATGTCTTAATGGTTGGGGAGAAAGAACTGGCAACGCAAATATAATTTCGGTTATCGCAAATCTCAAATTAAAACTTAAGATCGACGTTATCAGTGATGATCAATTGAAATTATTGACCCAAACAGCAGCTCTTGCCCAAGAGCTTGCCAATCTCCAACAAGATCCCCAACAGCCGTATGTGGGAACTGGCGCCTTCGCTCACAAAGCCGGTTTACATGCTGCCGCAATAGTTAGGTCTCCTGGCTCGTACACACATATAAATCCCAGCGCTGTTGGCAACAGTGAACGAGTGCTGGTATCTGAAATATCTGGACGCCGAAGTATATTGCAAAAATTGAAAGAGCAAGGAAGTACTTTAGAGCTTTCTGATTCGGATGCTGAAAAAGTACTATCCCGAATCAAGGCGAGAGAAGCACAAGGTTCAGCTTTTGAGGCGGCGGAGGCATCTTTCGAAATGGTTGCACGTCGCACACTGAGCACATTCTCGCCGGCCTTCATTCTCGAAGATTTCGTAATTGTCGAGAGACGCAGACCGGACTCAGACCGTTATGTCGGAGCAAAGCCACGGTCAGTAAAAGATGATTCTACTGATACGGCTGAATCGGCATTTTCATATAACGACATGCAAGCGGAGGCAATGATCAAAATACGCGTTGATAATAAACTGACCCAAGTCGCCGCGGATGGTAACGGTCCGGTGTCTGCAATGGACGCGGCCGTGAGAAAAGCCCTTACCGAGACTTATCCCGGAATCGCAAAAGTCCATCTCACAGATTATAAAGTACGGATCATAGACTCAAAAGCAGGCGCCGATGCAGCCGTCAGAGTGCTAGTTGAATCCAGCGATGGCAACAGTAGGTGGCGTACCGTTGGGGCCTCAACTGATGTAATTGAGGCATCTTGGCTTGCGCTCCAAGATGCGTACGAATACTGGATTATCCATAATTTGAAGTAATCATCTCGATTTCAGCGCAAAACTCTCAGGCATGTGTTAAAACAGCCGTATTACTTTGCTATGAAACACACCATAGAACGAACAACGGTCTCATTGAAAGGCCGTGAAAGTCAGTGGTGCGGATATACGAAGTTTACTTAGAGTCGAAGCTTACCGTGTGAAGGTTGGCGGCGGCGCTGTTTACCAGCGGCAAGCTGCTCTTCCTTTTCGATATCAGCTGGATCACAACGCTCCTGCTCGTGCACGTAGCCACAAGCTACACACGATCCAAAAACACCGTACCAGTCATCTTCTATAATCATCATGCCCTCACAACGGGGACATCTTCTAGGTGGGGTACTCACAATTGGCATGCCCATCTACCTCCGGATCCAAAACTACCCAGCAAGCTGGGAAAAACGCTGATCCGGGCGCCGCCGAGGTTAGCTGTCGGGTTCGGGCTGATCAGAAAAAGCCCGTCTTGAATAGGCTTACGCCTTTCCAAGATTCACCCCATAGTTGGTTCCCCCGGGTTCCTTAAAAGGAAATTAGGCGGCCACTAGAGTTGTGACAGTTCTCAAGATAGATAAAATTGACAGATTTGTCAAGTATATTTGGAAACAAAATTATCATTGCTGTAAAGTCATAACTATACGCTCCAGTCACAAACATCCTATCTTGAGGTAGAGCCTAGATAATGAATTCACAACAATTGATTAATAACACCATCAAAACAATTGCATCCTTGGAGGTTCCACATCAACAATCTATAGACGTCGTAGCTCAGAGACAGTCGCAGCTCACAAAGCCCAAGGGTGCTCTTGGAAAGTTAGAAATTCTTCCTGAATTTATAGCTGGTGTCGCCGCGGTGCCAAACCCAGCTCTCCATCGAAAAACTATAGTGATTGCTGCTGCTGACCACGGAGTAACTGAAGAAGAAGTATCCGCTTACCCTAAGGAAGTTACTGAGCAAATGGTAAAAAACTTCCTTCGAGGCGGAGCCGCTATAAACGTTCTCGCCCGTAATTTTAAAATCGACGTAATAGTGATAGATGCAGGAATCAGTATTTCCTCACCTATCCAAGGATCATTAATTCAGTCCAGTTTAGGCAAAGGAACAGAGAATATCGCTATTGGTCCTGCAATGAGTTACGACAAGGCCACCGAGACCATAACCAGAGGAATAGAAATTTTCAATGAGGCACATTCTAAGAATCCGATCGACATAATTGGTCTTGGCGAAATGGGAATTGGTAACACTACATCTGCGGCTGCACTGATCGCTGCTATAAGTCGACGAAAACCATCAACTGTAGTGGGTTTGGGTACAGGTATTAGTGCATCTCAGTTCGAACGGAAGATCGCTGTGATCGAACGAGCGCTAGACGTAAATATAAATGCCATCAAGGATGCTTATCAAATGAACGGCCCGGAAAAGGCTATAGCTTTTCTTGCAGCATTAGGCGGATTTGAAATTGGTATACTCACCGGAATTGCCTTAGGAGCAGCGGCCAAGCGAGTACCAATCATAATCGACGGTGTGATTTCAGGAACTGCCGTGCTATTGGCGAGCCTAGCCACACCCTACCTGAAGAAATTTACAATTCCTAGTCATATGTCTCCTGAACCAGGTCACAGGGTCGTACTCGATATGCTTGATAGTAGAGATCCGTTGCTAGACCTAGAAATGCGCCTTGGAGAAGGATCTGGGGCAGCACTTGCCATTAATCTTTGCGATATAGCTTGCCAATTACTCACCGATATGGCAACGTTCGAAGAGGCAGCTGTAAGTACCATAGCTCCTATTCGTAAAATAGAGGGATGCAAATGAATGTCACACTGCGAGAGGTACTTAGGTGTCCTCTAATTGCGCTCGAATTTTTAACTATCCTTAGAATTGCGCGACCCAGAGTCTACGATAATTCTTCATTCGCACGATCTATAAGCTGTTATCCGATTATTGGATTGGGCATTGGCTTGCTTCTGTGGGTTTCAGCAAGCCTACTTGATCGAATAATTGACCCGGAGATTAACGCTGCTATTCTTCTGATAATTCTGACTCTACTTTCTGGAGGACTTCATCTTGATGGCCTCGCTGACACGGCAGATGGTCTTGCAAGTCAAGGAAGCAAAGCCGATAAACTTGGAATTATGAGTATCGGAAATACAGGTCCGGCGGGAGTTGTGACTCTGGTGCTTACACTCCTTCTCCAGTGGGTCGTGCTCGCTGAGATATTACAGCTAGGTGGTGATCTAAGTCGGTCTGCGTTGATCGTCACGCCTATGCTAGGAAGATGGTCCGTAATTCCAATGGTCGGATTATTTCCGCCAGCCCGGCTAAGTGGTCTCGGTAACTCAATTCAACAAGCATTACTTACAATTCCGATGATAATAGGAACCCTCGTGGCAATTATTGCATCGGTTTTCATACTGGGACCAATAGGCATTCTCTTCATTTTTATGGCTGGAATAACTTCTATCACCATTGCCTGGCTTTCTTCCAAACAGTTAGAGGGCATAACGGGTGATATCCTCGGCGCAGGAATAGAACTCTCACAAACGACTGTCTTACTAGCATTTTTAATTGCACCGGGAACTGCTTTTCTTTTCGCTTAGTAACAACAAGCAAGGTACTACTCACTCCAAGCTGACTTTAATTACTAGTGGATCAAGAAGTGGGAAATTTACGCTAGCACTAAAACCGCAGACGATTCTACGGAAAAAAATACTCGAACGGTAAGTTTTAGAGCAACAATCAAACCGCATAATTCAGAAATAATTCACCGCGTTAACCGCTACAAAGAAGACCGACCCACGACTTGGCAGACCGATGAAGAGCCGATCGGTATTACTAACGTGATAAGTAACTACAAAAGAGATCTTGTAATTATTGATTGTATTTCGATATGGGTCCCGAATATATTGTTCGATATTCTTGGAGATTTTGAGGAAGTTGATGAACAATTTGACAAAAACAGCTACTTACACTTGACGATGCAATCAATGAATACTCAACTAAACTGTTATTAGCGCTTACAACCCCTAACTCGTAAATCCTATGCTTCACAAACGAGCTGGAATTTGCCGTTATTCCACCAGCGCCAATAGGTCAAATTTCCAGAGATTATTTACTAGCCCATATATTCGATAGCACTCTACTGATCGTCGCTGGAACAGTGATCAAACTACAATGGTTTCTCAATATACATGTTAACAAACTAAATACTCTGATTGTCCTCAGGAATCAATCACTACTTACCCTCAAATAACGGTTTGCGTCTTTCCCTAAAGGCAGCAGGACCTTCTCTAGAATCGGTTGTTGACTGAACAATTGCCATCGCCGCTTGAGCCTGCTCAAGTCCCTCTACAAAGGATTGATCCAAACCTCGATAGACTAATCTCTTAGCCAATTGCATAGCGATGGGTGGTCCTTCAGCCAATTGCCTAGCATAGGCAAGTGTCTCCTTCATCAAATCGTCATGAGGTACCACTCGGGCAACATATCCCATGTCCAAAGCAGCATGTGCATCAAAGAGGTCTCCGCTCCAAATTAGCTCTAGAGCTTTCTGCAGGCCTACCAATCTTGGAAGCAACCAAGCACCTCCATCACCAGGAATTAGGCCTACATTAACGTATGACATCCCAAACCGAGCCGTATCAGATGCAATTCTGATATCTGCCATAGATGCCATATCCATCCCAGCACCAACCGCCGCACCGTTGAGAGCTGCAATATATGGCTTATCTAGGTACTGAAGAGCCTGCGCCACTCGATGAACTGAATAGCGTAACGAGTTTCTCCGTTCACCGGCGTTCTTCTCGGCCATTAATATCCTGTCATCGCTCTCAGCCTCAGCTTTAAGGTCAGCACCCGCACAAAAAGCACGCCCGGCACCCGTAACTATCACGACGCGAACGTCGTCGTCATCGGTAGCCTGCCTGATTGCATCAGCCCATTCCGAAAGTAATTCACTGCTAAATGAATTCATTCGCTCAGGTCTATTCAAAGTGATTGTGGCTATTTGATCCGATACGTTATACGTAACTGCGGTAAAGTCTGTTGTCATTCTTGCGCTCCTTCATCTCACAATTCATAACTGAGCACTGAAGTCAACGAGTCGACTGTCAGTAAATCCATTCACAAATTAACATATAACCCCAACTAACGATAATTTAATCAACTAAAATATCGATACCGATGAAATTAAGTCAATCTAATTCAGCTTTAGCAATATCCAAAGTGTTCTATCTGGTTCTACTGCTATCAATCACCTTGGGCGTAAATTGCAGTTCAACCTCTATGCCAACTCCATCGCGCATTGAAGCTAACTCACCACCCATGGTTACACAAATTCCTCAGATCACTGTTTTGACACGGCCCTTCAGTCTGAACTTATTAAAGTCAACTACACCTGAGAATCTAGAGATCGTACCCACCAACTCGGATCTAGCACAGACAATAGTGCAAATTCTTGGAGTATCATTCCGAACTGATTCATCTCCGGGCTTCGCTAATACTGCGGGCATAGAATATGACATTGTTACAGCAACAACTGGAGTAATAATAGATTCTGAACAGAAATTGATACTAACGGATTTTGCCTCTGTTGATTGGCAAGATCCGTTAGGGCAAAAGCGTATTGACGCGCTATACATTGTGACTAACCGTGACCCACGTAAGCCAAAAATCGAATACCAAGCTGAACTAATAGCAGCGAACTTTGCAAGAGATCTCGCCATAGTGAAACTGAGCAAGAAAGTTGATGGGTCGGAAATTAAAAGTTACGCACCGTTTAGCGAGGCAAAGATCGCAGCAACCGTGCCACGTGATTCTGGGCAAGAACTCCGCGTATTAGGTCACGTGGGTACTTCACTCGATCCTGTCAAAATTGAAAGACTACAATTGGTTGGACTAATGAACTCTAATCTTGAGTCCATCAACCTATTACTCGATAATGATACAAATACGACAAATAAATTTCCAGAGTATTTGAAATTAATGAACGGCCCAAATTTACTTAACAAAGGGGCAGCATTCACGACAAAAGGAACGTTTGCGGGATTTCTCTCTGCGATGCCGACAGAGATGAACGGGCCAAAGGTATTGATACGAAGTGTCGATTCCATAACAGATGCGTTTGCCGGCAATAACGTCGTGTCCGCTCTTAGTGAATCCTACAGACGGGAATTTAACTACAATTTGAGCAACCAGAGTAAAAGCAGCGAACAAATTTACGTATCCACACCAACATTCGCGACGCTCGCATCAACTAATAAATTTGGGCGCGAGTTAGCTCAATATGACGACCAATTCAATAACGTATCTGAAATTTTCTACGAATACGTCGTTGCAAAAACTGAGCGACAAATTGAGTTATCTGAGATTTGGTTATTTGACGATATTGTTATAGATGCTCTCTCCCAATCTCGTCTGTACTCCTCAGAAAGTGCCTCCTGGCACGGCCAATCGCTTAAAAGCGTGACTGCAAATACCGCCACAGGCCTCGCGAATAATAGTGATCGAACAAATAGTTTACTCAAAGGCGATTGGGAATTACAAATATTGATCGATGGAAGTCTAGTCGCAAAAAGTAAGTTCACCATAGGTGGAGAGATAACTAAAGTGCGTCAGATCAGCCCGCTAGTATCAGATAACCAAGTCTCAAACACTGGCCCTGAAATTACTGATTTCGTCTGGGGGACCGCCGCAAAACTTGATGGTCAAATAATCGGTGACGTTGAAGCTGGAATTGAAAAAGTACTGCTTGGCTTTAAGTATCAGCACTTTGACGAGTCGATGACTTTAGGTTGGAAAGTTTACTACGGTCCTGACTTAATTTATTCATCCAAGGAGATTCCATGGGTATTCGAAAAAGAAAATCTATTTTGGATTGGTTTTTATCCAACTGAACCATTGTGGCCAGGCTGGTGGGAATTCGAGTTTTATTTAAATGGGGAAATAATCAAACAAATTGGACGAACCGTGGAGGCGAACTAACTGAATAAACTCAGATAGAATTAGGTTAAACAATTAAAGAAACTGAGGTTATCAAATATGTCAGAAACTGATAGAACTCTTCACACCATCGCACTGATCGGGGGGACTGGTCCTGAAGGTAAGGGTCTTGCTACTCGATTTGCGATTGCCGGGCATAAAGTAATTATCGGAAGTCGAGACCCCGCGCGAGGTATCGAAGCTGCGACTGACTTAAACCAACAGCTTAATGCTCTGGCGGATGTAGATATCACTGGCGATACAAACGAAAACGCAGTTAGCATTGCTAATATAGCAGTCGTTACGGTACCTTACGGAGGGCATCAGGCTACTCTAGAAAGCCTAAAGTTACTACTTGTGGACAAAATTGTGATTGACGCTGTAGTACCAGTCTATTTTGAGAAAGGCCCTCGACCAATTGACGTGCCGGCGGGATCAGCGACTGAAGAAGCTGCGGCGATTTTACCAGATTCAAAGGTAGCTGGAGCATTCCATAACTTATCAGCTGAAATATTGCTAGATCCGGACGCAGACCTCGATGCTGACGTACTCGTTACTGGTTCAGGGGTCGCCAAGGAAGTTGCTATCCAGCTCGCTTCAGAAATCAAGGGTGCTAGAGCTGTTGATTCTGGGCCCTTGAGATATTCGAGATTTGTCGAGGGTATTACTATTTTGCTTATCGGAATTAATTCAAGATATAAAACACATACGGGCGTCACCGTCAGCGGTCTGGAGCAATAAAAGTGAGTGAAAACAATCAAACTCAAGCAAGAACAACTACAAGTGCTGGGAACTTAAATATAGATGAAGTAAGAATTCTAGCAATACGTAATTTGCCGATGGTCGAAGAGGGCGACGATATCGTAGATCAAATTATTATCGGAGCGGATAAGCAGGGCACCCCATTAAAAAACAAGGATATCGTCGTTATCACACAAAGAATATTCTCCAAGGCCCAAGGGCTAGTCGTTCCTCTTGATGACTATCCACCTAGCCCATTCGCGGTTGAATATGCAGAGCGAACTGAAAAAGACCCTCGGTTGGTTGAGGCTGTACTCCAGGAATCCACGCGAATCATCCGGCAGGTGGGAGGGGTACTCATTACAGAAACAAAACATGGTTTCAAGTGTGCAAATGCAGGCGTAGACGGCTCGAATGTTGGCGGTGATGATTTAATCTCTCTGCTACCAAAAGATCCCGACCAAGATTGTCAGACGGTTTGTGACATCATCAAAGCGAGACTTGGGCTCGACGTGGGAGTGGTTATGACTGATACATTTGGGCGCCCCTGGCGACATGGACAGACCAACGTTGCCATCGGTGTGGCCGGAATGCAACCCATGAGGGACTACGTGGGTGCCAACGATCTCGATGGGAAAGAACTGAGAGTGACGACCATATGCGTAGCCGATGAAATCGCTGGAGCAGCTGAACTCGTGATGGGCAAGCTAGACGCAGTACCCGCCGCGATAGTGAGAGGATATCCATTCGAAATAAGTCAAGGGTCTGCCTCTGAAATAGTACGTGAAACTCCATTAGACTTGTTTCCCTAGGTGAAGACTGAATGTCTACAGAAGAAGCACAAGAGTAATTACAAATGAGTTCTAAGCACAAAGTACCAAATCCGGTTAGCGCCTCAGAAATACTAAAATCAGCGTTCGTTGACGCGGCAGACGCAAGATTACCTCTATGGCTCCCCATCCCAGGACTGCTCATTACCCTTATTTTTGCAACTTTTATGGGTCTTACTAGTGAATCCGATCACCTTCAATTGATACTTTCACATATTGCTTGGCCAGGCTTTGGAATATTTATCGGAGTGACAGTTACGACCTGGCTCGGTTGGCAACTCGAAATAGATTAGGCTTCAAAATGCTCTATGTGCTTACTGGAACTGACGAATATGCCATCCTTAACGAACTCTCTGAGATAAAGATCGATCTAAACGTAAGTGATGAATCTTTGGAAAATAGTCTTATCAAAATAAGACCAGAAAATATCACATTAGAATCAGTTCGCCGATACACACACACTCTGCCATTTATGGGTGGGAATCTTCTCGTTAGCATCGAAGGATTCTTCAGTGCTGTCAAAAATAGCGACTTAGATGACTGGGGCTTGCTGGTAGATGACCTTCTTAAACTTCCCTCAACAAATCACGCAGTCCTTTACGAGATTATTCAACCCCGAAAAACTCTCGGCACAAACAAACTGTATAAGAAAATTGAAACTTTGGCTAAATCGGCTGAGAAAGATGGGCACGCCATCTTCTTTAGAAAGCACGATATTCCCAAACCTATAAACTATGGATCTATAGAAAAACAAACTGCGTGGGCCCGGGCGTTCATTAGAGATTACAGTGAGTTAAACAACTTCGATATCACACATGATGCCACACTTGAGCTGGCACTGCGCGTTGGAAATGAGCCAATAACTCTCATCAGTGAACTTGAAAAACTCTCCACTTACTCAGTAACCAATCCAATTAATAAGCAATCAGTCTTACTACTTACGCCGCCGGAAGCTGATGAAAATCCTTTTACAATAATGGACTCAATCATTGAAGGAATACCTCGAAAAGCGCTTTATCTCGTGAGGCAAATGCTTGAACAAAACGAAGAAAATCCATTTGTACTGCAAACTCGCATCGCAAATCAGATTCGGCGCATGGTTATTGCGTGCGAAGCCATAGAATCTGGAAGTAACAGTAAAGAATCTCAATTAAACCTGAGCAACGCTTTTCCTACAATGAACAACAAGGGATTTCCTTTCAGAAAACTTACTCAGCAGTCTCGAGATACCTCTAGCCAACAATGCAAATTCGCGTTAAAACTCTTGGCTGAGCATGACAAATCTGCGAAAACAGGCGAAATAAAGAAAATCGGTTCACGCGACCCCGAAATTAGCCTGGAGTTACTCGTTCTGAAGCTCGCACGGCTCTTTCAAGCATAAAAGAACTGTAATCAACCACTATTCATAGACAGAACAAACCGACCTTGCACTTCAACATCTGTTGCATCCTCATAAATTGGTGGCATAGATGAATTTCTCGGTTGCAAACGGACTCTTTCACCTTCGGGATACCAACGCTTCAAGGTTGTCTCTTCTCGGCTTTTTATCCACGCGACGACCATCTCACCTGGATCCGCAGTCTGCCGCGGTTCAATAACTACAATATCGCCATCGAAAATACCGTCATCAATCATTGATTCGCCCTGCACTCTAAGGGCGAATAATGCGCGGTCACTTTTCGAACCCAATTGACTCCTTGAAAAAGGCAGCATATCTTCTGCCTCCGCTTCTTGCGGAGTCACTGGTATCGGAATACCCGCAGCAATTCGTCCAATCAAAGGAATATACAGAATATTATGAGAAATATTTTCTGTATGAGAAGTCTCGTCTCTGATAATTTGAATTCCTCGTGCAACATCAACGCGACGAGAAATAAATCCAAATTTTTCTAGATTTCGCATGTTGTATTGGACAACAGACGTAGAAGAAAGTTCACAAGCCACCTGTATATCCCGAATGGACGGTGGAATCTGGTTCTCATCCAGATAGCTCTCAATAAACTCAAGAATTCTTATCTGCTTATCACTTAACTTGTCTCGACTAACAATCATAGTTATCTACCTCGGTGAAGTTGTCCAGCTCGAAATATAAATCTTATCAATCAGATTAACTAACTGAACGTATGTTCTTAATAAGAACAATAGTGCTATTGAGTTATCTTGGTCAAGTCCTCGATCCTATCGGTAATACTACTAAAATCTTACTAAGGCGCCTCCAGACAATTAATCATGAAATAGAAAATTGTTAAACTTTATGCCAAGTAATCTAATGAGCCTCTTCGATGGGTCAAAGCTAAACGGAGCTATGGATACGCAAAACCGTAAAGCGATGATCATCGCGGCCCATCCCGATGACGGTGAATTCGGGGCAGCCGGAACTGCGACCCTACTGGCAGCCGCTGGATGGACCTTTGAGTATCTAGTGATCACAGACGGCAGCAAGGGTAGTTCGGACGGAACCGTAGACGCAAATGAGTTGCGAGAGACGCGGTTAGTCGAACAAAATGACGCCGCCCAACATCTTGGAATTTCGAAGGTGACAAGTTTAAATTATGTCGATGGTGAGTTACTAGCAGGCAGGACTTTGCTTGGTGAAATAGTTCGTCAAATCAGGATATTCAAACCGGAAATTATTTTCACTCATGACCCCGAATCAATGTTCTCTGGCACCGGGTGGATTCATCACTCTGATCATCGAATAACTGGGCAAATGGTTATCGATGCGGTCTATCCAGCAGCCAGGGATATATTGAATTTTCCAGAACATTTTGATGAAGGTCTCACAACGCATAATGTACAAACCATATATTTATGGGACACAGAAAAACCAAACATTTATATCGATATCTCTGATGTGCTTGAAAAGAAAATATCAGCACTACTGTCACATAAATCACAATTTCCCAGTCCAAAGCTGTTTGCTCATCAATCACGACAGATGTGGCAGGACTTCGACGGTAAATATCGTGAAGAATTTCGTCGCCTCGATATTTGGGCGTAAAGAATAATAAATGTACATAGAAATGAAATATTGCCAAAACTGCGGATCTGCACTGAAGGCATCTGAGCCAATTTTGTTACATCGGCCGATAAATTGCCCGACTTGCCACTTCCAAATGTGGCGTGACCCGAAGGTTGTCGCGGGAGCTGTGGTGCTGTGTGAACATGAAATTCTTTTAGTCCAGAGACAAAACGAACTGCAACCTGATCTGTGGAGCCTTCCAGCTGGCTTCGTTAATCAAGGTGAAGAACCAGCCATTGCAGCTCAGAGAGAAGTTCTCGAGGAAACTCAAATACAGATTGAAGTGATTGAGCTGTTAGGCCTAACTTCGAGCAAAGAAATTATATTCATTGCTTACTCATCATCACTGCCATTGAAAGACAAGCGTGCCCCCCAAATTAGCGAGGAATTAGTGATGGCAGAGTGGCATTCCTTAACGCGTCTACCTAGCTTAGCTTTTCCGCATGACAAAACCTTTATAGATAGAGCTGCGAGTAATATTGGTTTACCATTAATCAAGATTGAGCATGATCAATGACTAATAAATCAACCTCAAAAAAAGACGTACCAGCAGATATAAATTCTGAATTCAAAGGATCGCCCATCACACTCCTACAACAGAGAGGTATCGAGGCGGAAGTTTTCATTCCACTAGTCAGAAAACTAGAAAAAGAATTAGGGCAAGAAAAAGCCCATGAACTCGCTAAAGAGACTATCTATGAAATGGCTCGTGAACAAGGCAAGCAATTCTCTCGGCTAATTCAAAAAACCGATCTAAATGGTTTCCGAACTATCAAAGACACGTGGAGTGCGGCGGGCTCTGATCTCGACATCGAAGTAATTCAGGACAATGACGACTCATTTCACTTTAATGTCACTGGATGTCGGTTTGCACAATTATTCAAATCGTTAGGAGCGACCGATCTTGGAGCAATATTCTCCTGCGGGCGTGACTTCGCTCTGTCACAGGGCTATTCTGAAGACATTGAACTAAACAGAACACAAACCATCATGGAAGGTGCTTCGTTCTGCGACTTTCGTTATAGTTGGAAACCAACACACAAATAAGAAAAAGTATGGAGGGAAATTGAATGGAAATCAGCGTTGTGCTAAGTGATACCTGTGGGTACCACGAAGAAACTCAAGAGATTCTAAAAGAAGCTATGGCACAAGCCGGTGTTGAGGCCGAAATTCAGGTTACAGTGATTCACCAAGATGAAGAAGCTATCTCTGTGAATTGCATCGCGTCACCAACAATTAGAATAGACGGGCTTGATGTCGAATATCAGGAAAGAGAGCCCGAAGAAAGATCAGCTGGACAGCGATATTTCAATACTCCCGCTGGCTGGAAACCTTATCCAGAAGTGGGAATGATTGTAAGGGCGTTAGAAGCCGCAAAAGTTCGTGAAACAGGCGCATAATTCTTCATAATCACGTGACAAGTGGTTGAAAAAAGGACTACCCACATGGTACGCAAACATGATCTACGCAAAATACCAGGAGCAAACCGTTTTCTCTCGGAAGCTCTTTCTGCCATAAAGTTTGCGAAACCCAAAGTAAAAAAAATCAGTGAGGATCTAGGGATCAGCCAAAGTGCGCTTCAAGAGAAAAGTTATGATCTGGCAGCAAAAGCTAAACACTCAGCCGCTGAATTGAGCCCCAAAGTTTCAGAAGCTCTAGAAGGTGTTAAGGACTATGCTACCGAACACGAGACCGAACTAAAAAAAGGTGCGAGCGAAAGCGCTAAGGTTGCTTCAAAAATGCTAACACCACCCCTCTTGAGACCAGCGCTGGATGCATTTCTGAATGAAGTAAAGAGTCAGGACGAGCTTTCTGAAAAAGCCGAAGATGACTCCACGCCCTAATAAATATTCTTATTGCTTTATCTAGACAGACACGCCGAACTAACCGTAGCCTTAATTTATCCCGCGTTCACTAAAATAATAGTCTGTCAACCGACCTTCATAGTATCTTCAAAAGCAGAACTCGTATCCGGTTTCTTACTTGACCTGCTTGACTCATAATTTGATATCTCATCCTCATATTGCATAGTTATGCCTATGTCATCCAAACCGTTCAAAAGTCTGTGCTTAACAAATGGATCTATTTCAAAGCTTCTTTGCCAATCGGACCCTTCTAATTTCACAGTCTGACTGGATAAATCAATACGCACTTGCGAATCCGGTAACTCCTCAGCACGCGACATAAGATAATCAATGTCTGACTGGTCTAAAACAATCGTGAGCAGGCCAACTTTGGAACAGTTATTTCGAAAAATATCAGCAAATGACGGAGCCAAGATTGCCTGCACTCCAATATCCTCTAGACCCCAAACAGCATGCTCTCTCGAAGATCCACAGCCAAAATTTTGCTGCGCAAGCATTATCGGTGCACCCGTATAATTCGAATCATTCAACACAAAGGATTCTTCCTTACGCCACTCGTAAAAAGCGAACGGGCCATACCCAGATCTTTCAATTCTCTTTAGAAACTGTTTTGGCATAATTTGATCGGTATCAACATCTGCTCGATTAAGTGGAATTGTTTTGCCTTGTATCGATTCAATAGTTTTCATTTTTTATTGCTCCCAAGTTAGATTTCACGGATATCTACGAAATGCCCGGCGACTGCGGCCGCGGCCGCCATAGTGGGACTAACCAAATGAGTTCTTCCGCCGGCGCCCTGACGGCCCTCAAAATTCCTGTTCGAAGTCGAAGCAGACCGTTCCCCAGGAAGCAAAATGTCGGGATTCATGCCCAAACACATTGAACATCCTGGATCACGCCATTCGAAACCTGCATCCTTGAAAATCGAGTCCAGTCCTTCGGCTTCAGCCTGTATTTTCACCGGCCCCGAACCAGGCACAACCATCGCCTTAACAGTCTCGGATATTCGCTTGCCTTTCAGAACTGATGCGGCCTCTCGAAGATCCTCAATACGTCCATTCGTGCAAGATCCAATAAAAACTCTGTCTATATTAATATCTTCTATGCGTTGTCCGGACTCCAAGTCCATGTACGTAAGAGCGCGTTCAGCCGTTTCCTTACCAGCCGCGGTCGTAAAATCCTCAGGTCCAGGAACACGGCCCGAAATCGGAACTGACTGAGCAGGTGTTGTTCCCCAAGTCACATGTGGCTCAATCTCAGAACCATTTAGCACTATCGAGTGATCAAATTCAGCTCCATTATCAGTCTTTAGTGAACTCCAATCTTTCACCGCAGCATCCCAGGCTTCCCCCTCCGGAGCCATCGATCTTCCCTTCAAATACTCAAAAGTTACCTCATCAGGAGCAATTAGTCCGGCTCGCGCACCGGCCTCAATTGTCATATTACAGACTGTCATTCGAGCTTCCATAGAAAGAGACTCAATCAGCTCGCCTCGATATTCAATAACTCGTCCAACTCCTCCGTCGACGCCCATTCGTCGGATGATTGCAAGGATTACATCCTTAGATGTAACTCCTGGCGAAAGGGAACCGGTTACCTCGACCGACATAGTTTCAGGAGGTACCTGCGGTAGTGTTTGTGTCGCCAATACATGTTCAACTTCTGACGTACCTATCCCAAAGGCCAATGATCCAAAGGCGCCGTGAGTTGATGTATGCGAGTCACCACACACAATCGTCATGCCAGGCTGCGTCAAACCGTGCTCAGGTGCAATAATATGCACCACCCCCTGTCTCGTATCAAAAATATCCCAAAGAGGTATACCAAATTCCGCTGCATTTTTCTGCATAGTCTCTATTTGTTTAGTAGAAAGTGGGTCTGGATTTGGGAGATCTCGACCCTGAGTAGGTACGTTGTGATCCACCGTAGCTAACGTAAGGTCTGGGCGACGAACTGGGCGATCAGCTAAGCGTAAAGCCTCAAATGCCTGAGGAGATGTGACCTCATGAACCAAATGCAAATCGATATAAAGCAGATCTGGCTCACCTGTGTGAGAGCGAACAATATGTTGCTCCCATATTTTCTCGATAATTGTTTTTTTCACATCCATTACCAACCCCTTTATCTATCGCCCACAATTTAACTTCAAACCATCTTTACGAAGTCATCTGGTCATTCAATGAACGATTCATCGCATATATATAAGCACGTGTACTAGCAACCAGTATGTCAGGATCAGCAGCCCTTCCCATATAGCTGTGACCATTCGACTCAATTCGAATAGTTACCTCACCCTGAGCATCAATACCTTCCGTCACCGATTTAACACTGTATTCAGTTAAAGTATTTTCTGCGCCCGTCACCCTGTTGACAGCGTTATAAATAGCGTCAACAGGACCCTCTCCGACAGCAGCATCTTCAAATACTTCATCGGAAGAATTAACCAAACGAACTGTTGCGGTAGGCCTCCCGTGATCTGTCGTAGAAACTTGAACAAGATCTAATTTCCATAACTCGTCGACATCTAGTGATGTATGCTCCGAAATAATAGCCATCAAGTCTCTATCATCTACTTCATCTTTTCGATCAGCGACATCCTTAAAGGCAGCAAACACTTTATCTAAATCAATACTTTCGAGGTCAACTCCCAAGTCTTGTAATCGCGCCGACAGACCGTGACGACCAGATACTTTGGTGAGTACGATAGATTCACCTGTTGGTTGTCCCACAGACTCAGCACTCATAATTTCATATGTCTCACGCATCTTTAGCACACCATCCTGATGAATCCCAGACGAATGTCGAAAAGCATTGCGACCAACGATTGCCTTATTATTCTGAACCTGCATTCCGGACAATCGTTCCACCAGTTTTGAAGCAGGATATAGCTCAGTATGCTCTATATCGGTATACACACCCATCATGTCTTGACGTGTGGCGATCGCCATAATAACTTCCTCTATCGAAGTGTTCCCCGCACGTTCACCAATACCATTAACAGCACCTTCAATCTGACGTGCACCTCCAAGTACACCAGCAATCGAGTTTGCGGTCGCCATGCCTAAATCGTTATGACAATGCACTGAAATTCGTGCCTTATGGATATTGGCAACATTCTCATAAATTGATTTAATAAAAGCGGTAAAAGATTCCGGTATCGCATAGCCAACGGTATCCGGAATGTTAATTGTTGTAGCGCCCTCTTCAATAGCCGCTTCCAGGATCTGATAAACAAAATCTGGGTCAGATCTGGATGCATCCATTGGAGAAAATTCCACGTCAGACACATACCCTTTTGCTCGTGCGACACCAGCGCGAGCCATTTCAATAATATCTTCACGGTTTTTTCGTAGTTGATGAGCCATATGAATATCGCTTGTTGAAAGAAATACATGGATACGAGGAGATTCCGCTTGACTCAGAGCTTGCCACGCCGCGTCGATGTCCTCAGGCACAGCTCGCGCTAAACCAGCAATTACTGGTCCTCGAACATCTCGAGCAATTGATGCTACCGCATCAAGATCGCCTGGCGACGTGGCAGGGAAACCTGCCTCAATGATGTCTACATTAAGCTTTGCCAGTTGCTTAGCAATTTCAACTTTGTCCTCTTTTGTAAAGGAAATCCCTGCAGATTGTTCGCCATCTCGAAGAGTTGTATCGAAAATATACACTTTATCGTTATCGTTATTAGTCATTGTCTTTTAACCTTCAGTCTTAGTATAAATTGTAAAAAATACGAGGTAGGCCCTCCCGTTTGCTCTATGCAACGGAGGGCCGCTGAAGCGACAAAGGTAATAGTAGAGACAACAATCGTATTTTCAAAGAAACCTCTTAGTGTTCTATACTGAGCTCCATAACTATAAGGGATAACAAGGTTGTTTACCTTCATATCCTTCTGTTGCCGAATGTGTCATGAAACTTAACATTTTTGACTCATTCCACACTAAACTGCGGAAGATTAGTTTTTTTGCATGAAGTATGAAGGAATATCCCGATGAAAAGCCTCAAACAAAAGTATTGCATCGTTGGTGTCGGTAATACAGCATATGGAAAGAATCCTGGCATCTCGCAAATCGCTCACAATGTACTAGCAATTCGTTCAGCCCTAGAAGATGCCGGTCTAACTACTCAGGATCTTGATGGCGTGCTGACTAAAGCTCCTACCTCAACTTTTCCAATGCTCTGGGGACCAAAAATTGCTGAAGCGTTGCGAATTCAGCCCAAAGTTACTGCGACTCTAGATCAGGCCGGTGCAAGTAATATAGGACTCATTCAGTACGCTATAAGCGCAATTGAGTTGGGGCAAGCAGAGGTAATAGCAATCTCCTATGGAGATAATCCACGAACAGGTACGCGTGCCTCATATGCGCGGCCGAGAGGTGACGACGCACTAGCAGGATTATTTGGAGCACCATCAAGCTACGCGATGGTTGCGAAAAGACATATGCATGAATATGGAACGACCAACGAACAGCTTGCAAATGTGGCAATCGCTCATCGAACGCACGCAAGCATGAACCCAGGTGCCCAATTTCAAGAACTTTTCACAGTCGACGACTATATGTCATCCAGATGGGTGGCCGAACCATTCAGATTGCTTGACTGCTGTCCTGTTTCAGATGGTGGCGCAGCTTACATTATAACCACCGAAGAAAAGGCCAAAGAGCTCAAAACATTGCCGGTTTATATAGAGGGAATCGGTCAAGCACACCCATCCTGGGATTTCTATCGTCGACCCGAATTAGCTACAAGTGGTGCAAAAATAGCGGGAAAGATGGCTTTCGAATCGGCTGGTCTCCAACCAGCTGACGTCGATTTCTGTGAAATATATGATTGCTTCACAATTGTGCCTCTTATAAGCCTCGAGGAATATGGGTTTGTAGGCAAAGGTGAAGGAGGTTCATTTTATGAAGAGCAAAGGACCCATATTGGCGGTGAGCTACCCTGCAATACTTCAGGAGGTCTATTATCTGAAACGGGCATGCCAGGAACTCAACTGGTCGTAGAGGCAGTCCGTCAGCTAAGAGGCCAAGGCCAAAACAGACAAGTCAAAGGGGCGGAAGTCGGCCTAGTTAGTCAACAAGGTGGAATCATGACCACTCACGCTACGATGCTTTTGTCGAACCAAGGAGTACACCAATGAGCGAGCTTCCGGTCGCTGATAAATTCGCTGCTTTCGAAGAGTTAATTCCTCCACTCACCGATTTAAACACTCCGTACAGAGAAGCTCTTAGTCGCGGCGAACTGATTCTTCAACAATGCCAAACCTGTACTAGTCATCAATACCCCTTCGAATCATTTTGCTATGAGTGCGGATCCACTGAATTAGAAAACAAAATATCGCTCGGGCAAGGCTTTGTATATTCCTTCGTTAAGGTCCACCAACCCTACCATTCAGCGTTCAAACCATTTATTCCCTACACGGTTGCAACCATTCAGCTGGACGACGGGCCTCGCCTACTCTCCGCAATGCTAGAACTTACGACCGAAGTAAAAATAGACGACAGAGTAAAGCCACGTATTGAAAGAATTACTGCTAGTGAGTCGATGCTAATGTACGAATTAGAAAGGTCTTAATGTGCGTATAAGAAAACCCTGGACACTGTGGGATAACTCAGTCAATTACAAAACATTACCAGGAGCTATGGGTGTTTTTGAAATTGCTGATAGTGAACAAAAAACCATTTATATTGGGAAGGCATCAGGAAAGTCGCCTTTCGGGCTTCGAGGTGAATTATTCCTATGTTTCGGCGAAAAGACTGATTTCGATGGCAAGAATTGGATCCATCCCAAAATGGGTCAACCACTTCCCATAATTCAAAAGCACGCAGCGTACTTTCGGTACGAGGTGAATCATATGTATTACAGTCGCTGGATAGAAATTCTCACGCGTTTTAATGAGGATCACGGCCGACTACCGACTGGGAATCTAGAAGACCCCGAAGTCATTCCAGAACTCGGTCGTTACCATTGGAAAACTAAAGAAAGCGGAACGGAGAACTAGAATGGTTGATTTTAGAATCAGTGATGAGCAAAAATTTATTATCGATAATGTTCGAAGATTAATACGTGAAGAAATAAGGCCACTGGAAGAAGATCTAGATCCAGATGCATTCTCGCTGCCCCCATCAGAAAAAGATCGTCTGGTTTCCATGGTCAAAGAAATGGGACTTTACCAAATGGACGTTCCCACAGAATACGGCGGTGCAGGAATTGATTTGGTCACGCGAACTCTGGTTGCTGAAGAATTATCCCAGCACCGAGCCGGCCTATACGCGCCTGCATATGGTGTTTTCGGACATGGTCCTCCAGGCCAACTGTATAACGCTACTGAAGAACAAAAAGAGAAATACTTATGGCCTGTAATTCGAGGGGAGAAAAGTGCTTTTTTTGGACTAAGCGAGCCTAGCGGCGGCTCAGATCCAGCACGAGCAATAAAAACCAGAGGCATAAAAGACGGCGATGACTGGGTCATCAACGGAGGAAAGCTTTGGAATTCGGGAGCCGATACAGCAGATTTTGGAATTGTCTATGTACGTACTGATCCTTCAAAAGGTCGAGACGGTATCAGTGCGTTCTTAGTCGATACGGACACACCAGGCTTTCGTGTCGAACGACTCGTACAAGTATTAAGAGCACATTACACAACTGAGCTGTCATTTACTGATATGCGAATCCCGAGCCAAAATCTACTCGGTGAGGAAGGAAAAGGCTTTGCGCTTGCTAATGATTATCTCAGTATGCAGCGCATTCCTTACTCCGCCACAGGACTGGGAGTGGCAATTTTAGCGCATGAAATGGCTATGGATTGGGCCAAACAACGAGAAACATTTGGGCAACCACTTGCCAATCGACAGGCAATCCAATGGATGCTCGTTGATAACGAAATTGATATAAGAACTGGACGTTGGGCCTGCCTGCAAGCAGCCGATCTTGCTCAACGCGGGGAGCCATTTAGATTTGAATCCTCAATGGCAAAGCTCGTAGCCACTGAGGGTGCCGGCCGAGTAGTCGATCGCTCAATGCAGATTTTCGGTGGCCTTGGAATGAGTAAGGATTTGCCGCTTGAGCGTTGGTATCGAGAATTAAGAATTCGCAGAATTGGAGAAGGCCCATCCGAGGTTCAACGAATAGTGATGGCCCGAGACTTACTAAATATCAGAAGCGGTTCCTAGGTCTCAGAAACCGCTTGCTAGGCTGAGAGGATTAATAGATGACAATCGACTTTGAAATTTCAAATCACATTGCGACAATTACGATCAACAGGCCTGAAGCTCTTAACGCTATGACGCCTGCAATGTACGCTAAATTATCGGATTCTTGGCTCGAAGTTCGAGATAATCCAGACATTTGGGTAGCAGTAGTAACTGGGGCGCCACAACCAGATCGAGTACCCGAAAAGCAGGTTTTCTCGGCTGGTGCGGATCTGAAACAAACTATTACTCAAAGACCTGAAGCCTTTGAGTTTTGGCAAACACAAAGCAACCAAATTCTAAATCGAGGGCTCGAAGTATGGAAGCCCGTGGTAGCAGGGATCAACGGGCTCTGCCTTGCTGGTGGAATGACGTTACTACTTGCTACAGATATTCGAATAGCATCAGAACACGCCTTTTTTGATTTATCTGAGGTGAAGCGTGGAATACTACCAGGGAACGGTGGTACTCAACGGACCATTCGACAGCTTCCATACCCGATTGCAATGGAAGTGCTACTGCTTGGTCGACGGCTGTCTGCAGATCGAGCTGCCAACTTCGGTCTCATCAACGAAGTTGTGCCTCATGACAAGGTACTTGAGATCGCCATGGAACGAGCTGAGGAGTTAGCTGCCATGCCACCGCTAGCTGTACGTGCCATTAAGGAACTATCAGTCCGTGCACAATACATGCCACTGGATGATGGCCTCCGACTTGAGTCCGCTATGCAAGCAAGACTGAGTTTTACCGAAGATGCAAAAGAAGGACCAAAAGCGTTTGCTGAGAAACGCAAACCAAACTTCAAAGGCCGCTAATTTATAATTAATCGACAGTCAGTGCATATCTAGGGGTACATATGAAGATCGTAAATAATACCGGATTATCGGAATTGATATCTGATTCCGAGGAATCACTATTGTGCACTGGATTTGCCTTTACCGAAGGCCCAATCTGGATCGAAAATGATAATTCATTATTGTTTAGCGACATCAATAAACAAACAATTCACCGATGGCAACAAATCACTGGAAAAGTTGATTCATACCGCCCTTCCAGCCATCACTCAAATGGACTGACGATTGATTTGGACGGAAATATTCTTGCATGTGAGCACTCAGGCCGACAGGTATCTAGAGCTCCTTATAAACAAGAAAATAAAATTCAGACAATAGCTAGCCATTGGGACGGTAAAAAACTTAACAGTCCAAATGACTTAGTCGTTCACAGTAACGGAACAATTTATTTCACAGATCCCACATATGGGCTCACTCAACCCGCTCAAGGAGATCCAAATGCTGAACAGGAATTAACATTTCAAGGCGTTTATAAAATAGCGCCCGACGGGGAGCTTGATTTACTCACCACAATGTTTACGCAACCAAATGGACTTGCTTTCTCGCCTGATGAAAAATCGTTGTACGTAGGTGACTCAAAAGATCGTCTAATCCGAAAGTTTTCCGTTGAAAATGATGGCACCCTAAGTAATCCAGTTTTATTTTTAGATGTAGCAAACGATCCTAGACCAGGAGCCCCTGACGGGATGAAGGTAGACCGACAAGGCCGATTATGGACGACCGGACCTGGGGGAGTCTGGGTTCTAGAGCCTAATGGAACTGTACTAGGTCAAATCGAAATTCCTGAATTGCCGGCAAATATAGCGTTCGGCTCTCTGGATTATAAGACTATTTTCCTGACTGCCAGGACGAGTGTTTATTCCATTAACACCCACGTAAATGGAATAGTCCCGCCAAAACGAAACTGACTCAGAGTTTCACGCCGGAATTACCAACAAGGCATAGTACCTAATCGTTAAGCCACGCCATCATCGATCGAACCTCAGCACCAACTATCTCAATTGGATGCTCCGCTGTAATCCTTCGGAGTGCTTTGAAATGGGGCTGCCCGACTTGATTTTCTAACAACCATTCACGAGCGAATTCGCCTCGCTGCACTTCAGCTAATATCTTCTTCATTTCAGCCTTGGTCTCAGGCGTCACAATTCTTGTACCACGGGTATATGCGCCGTATTCTGCGGTGTCAGACACCGAAGACAACATTGCTGCTAGGCCTCCCTCATACATTAGATCAACGATTAACTTAATCTCATGGAAAGTTTCAAAATAGGCAGACTCCGGTTGATATCCGGCCTCAACAAGCACTTCAAATGCGGTTTTCGCCATCTCGACTATACCGCCACAAAGCACCGCCTGCTCACCAAATAAGTCAGTCTCAGTTTCTTCCCGGAAAGTAGTTTCAAGAATACCTGCTTTCGTCGCTCCTAAAGCTTTCCCGTACGCTAAAGCAACGGCAAGAGCCGATTCGCTCGCATCCTGGTGAATGGCGACTAGAGCTGGCACGCCTCCTCCTTCTTGAAAAACGCGTCTAACCAAATGACCTGGTCCCTTAGGAGCAATCATTGATACATCGATATCAGGTGGCGGATTAATCGCGTCGAAATGAATATTAAAACCATGGGCAAACATTAAAGTTTTCCCAGGCTCAAGATGAGGTTCAATATGATCCTTATAAACTTGGAACGCTATTTGATCTGGTACCAAAACCATAATGATATCGCAGGAGATAGTAACCTCGTCTACAGTACCCACAGCCAGGCCACTTTCTTTTACCACATCCCATGATCGTGATCCAGGATATAAACCGACTGCAACATCCACACCCGATTCATGTAAGTTCAAAGCATGTGCATGCCCTTGTGAACCAAATCCAATAATTCCAACTTTCTTCCCATCCAATACCGACAAATCAGCATTGTTCTCATAATAAACTTTAGCCACAGACTTACTCCCTAAAACACTATCAATATTATTTTTTTCTTACCTACAGACTCAATCACTTAGATGCGGCAGGTCACCACTTGGGATTCTACCTGACTCTTGATGGAATCGTCTTAACTCCTCATCTTCAAAGTGCGGCATTTGAGTTGTGCGTTCTCCGCGAACCAGAGCTATACCCCCAGTACGAACTAATTCAAGAATACCGTATGGACGAAGGTTATCTGTAAGCGCCTCTATAGTCTCGTTGGCAGCAGTGATTTGAATAATCGCGCTCGCAGCTGACAGGTCCACTATCGATGCCCTAAATATTTGAACAATATCTAAAATTTCACGTCGTTGTTCTGGCTTTGTCATAACTTTTATCAACGCAAGCTCGCGTCCAATTGATTCGCCATCCTCCAACACTTCAGCAGTGATTACATCTATCAATTTATCTAACTGCTTGGCGACTTGATCGCCTATTAAGGGAGTTCCTTCGACGACTATAGTCATCCTTGATACTCCTACCTCATCTGTAGAACCCACAGCCAAACTCTCGATGTTATAGCCACGCCGCCGAAATAATGATGCGACACGCGTCAAAACGCCTGGACGATCTTCTACCAATGCGGCAATCGTCTGCCGTGGGCCAGTCAAGTCTGTTTTCATAATACCAATCCTTCAATTTAACTAAATTAACAAACAAAATAGTATTTTCTATTTTTGTAGCTGCTCGGCCGATTCCACTGTTTCGCTGAGTGCCGCGCCAGCTGGCACCATTGGCCACACATTGTCTTGTTGCACGACTCGAAAGTCGATAATCACGGGCCCAGGATCAGCCTCAGCTTCTTGAATAGCCGAGTCCACATCCTCCTGATTGGTTACTCGAATTCCACGAATTCCATACGCTTCGGCAATTTTTAAGAAGTCAGGCTGTGTGATGTCCACATCGACCAAATTCTTGTCGTAAAATAATTCCTGCCATTGACGCACCATACCGAGATAACAATTATTCATAATCGCCATCTTCACTGGTAATTTCTCAGCGACCATAGTTCCTATTTCCTGGAAGGTCATCTGAAATCCACCATCACCACAAATAGTCCATACGGGCCTATCTGGACATGCAGCCTGTGCACCCATTGCGGCAGGCACTTCGAAACCCATGGTTCCCAAACCACCCGACGTGATGAATTGACGTGGTCGAGATATATTTCCAAATTGCGCAGCCCACATCTGGTGTTGTCCAACTCCCGTGCACAAAACTGATTCCGGGCCGATCAACTCGGCAATTCTTGAAATTGCATACTGTGCACTTAGTTCTGGGCCACTTGGAATAGACATTGATTCCTTATGATTAGTACGCATTTCATTTATCCATTTAAGCCAGTCTGGGTGGGTAGCTGTATTTACAGATTCGACTAACTGAACCAATACATCCTTAACATTCCCTACGATCGGAACGTGAGCTTCAATATTTTTTTGGTGTTCTGCAGGATCAATATCAACATGAATAATTTTTGCGTCAGGGTTCATGTCCTCAAAACGCCCTAGTGCTCGGTCATCCATTCTCATGCCTAACCCAATAATGACGTCCGCTGACGAGGCCGCATGATTTGCCCAATATGAGCCATGCATCCCAAGCATTCCATATGAAAGAACATGACTAGGATTTATCGACCCCAAACCAAGCAAGGTATTGACGACTGGGATTCCACCTTTTTCAGCAAAAGCTCGTAATTCCTCTGCAGCATTAGACAGGATTATTCCGTGCCCCGCAAAAATAAGCGGTCGCTCTGCTTGATTAATAATTTCAGTTGCTGACTCAATGGATGTGGCTGTACCTAACGTAGGCGGATTATAACCTCGGATATGAACGTCCTCTGGCCAGTGAAATTCCGCTTCCTCTATGAAAACATCCTTTGGTATATCAATGTGAACTGCCCCAGGTCTTCCAGTCGTCGCGATGTAAGCTGCCTCACTAAATGCATAAGCCAAATCATCCGGCCTCATAACAATGTAATTATGCTTAACCGTTGGCATAGTAATACCTGTAATATCTGCCTCCTGAAAGCCATCTTTTCCGAGTAGTGAGCGTGTGACATTACCTGTGATAAATAACGTTGGTACTGAGTCCATATGAGCATTTGTAATAGCAGTGACCAGATTTGTAGCACCAGGACCTGAAGTTGCTAATGCAACACCCAATTTTCCTGAAGCCCTTGCATAGCCATCAGCCGCATGCCCAGCAGCCTGTTCGTGCCGAACCAAAATGTGGTTTATGTCGGGATAATCTGGGAATCGATCATAGAGGGGCAATACAACTCCTCCTGGATACCCAAATAATGTATCAACACCTAGTTTCTGTAAACACCTAAGAACAATGTCTGCACCACTTATTTTTGTCATAAAGGTCTCCTCAATCACAAGTCTAGTTCGCCGTACAAGTCAAATGACTCTGTTCCACTTATTACTAGCTCACTCTGATATAACGTAAACTTCGTATTCTCGTTAACTCTAAATATTTTCGGGATTTTTAGTTCTCTTGGCTCGACACGCGAGCTCATGGGCGGCCAGGACGGCCACCCTAGGACACGACGACTACAGGTACTAAATGAGCAGGAATAACCGAGCTTTCTATCAACTCAGTTAAAAAAGAAGTGCCGTTCAAGTAACACATAGTGAAGCTTATTCTGAGACCTAGATCCGAAACCGTCAAGACCGTTAGCTATTCCTTAGTATTGGAATAGGAACTAGATTCGCCTGCGCACTGAAATTTTATCTCCCAGCCAAGCCGCAGGCCTGAGTAACGATTGTCCTATTCTCCCAAACTTGTTAATAAGGTCTAGATAGGTTGAATCGCCACGGATTAGCTCAATTGCTCCAATCCAAAACATGCCTACGTGTTGAAGCATCCAAACAAACGGCCTTGGGTAAGTATGGAATATTTGCATTAGTGCCTCTGACGTCTCGATTTCGGGAATAAGTTGCTTTTGTAGCTCAAGTTGGTAGCCGTTTAGCGAATCGACTTCAGAGGAAAGATACTGCTCGACGATCGGCGCAACCGCCATACCTGATTGTAAGGCCGCAAAAATTCCTTCACCAGATAAAGGATCGACTAAGCCGGCTGCATCACCGAGTAGAGCCGCTCCGTCAATAGAAATGGCTGAATCATGATGCCGCATCGGAAGATGGTGGCCTTTAATCTCTATGATCGAATCATAATCTACGCCATAGATTTCAGCCAACTTAAACATAGCGGCCTTTAGCCGTTTTCCCCCACTCGACCGGCTGCCACCTACCCCAATGTTAATGTGATCACCCTTGGGGAAAATCCATCCATATCCCTGAGTTAGGTATCCGAAATTAAGAATCACCTTATGTTTAAATTCACTTGGAACGCCGTCATGAAAATACACGTTACCTTCCAACGCAACGGCTCCTTCACTGTGGCTGTCAAAACCCAGTCTATTACCAGTAATTCCATTAGCCCCATCAGCACCTAGAAGCACTCGTGCTCGAATTTCAGTACCAGATCGAGTATTGACCACGAACCCATCGCCCGAATTCGATAAAATATCGGTTACCTGTTCACCATCTCTAAAATTTGCACCTACTTCCTGTGCCTTATCAGCCAGAAATGCATCCAGGCGTGATCTTTGGGTCATATAAGTCAGAATTGACCCTGAGCTCTGTAGCACAGAAGGCTCATTCCGAATTCTGATGTCTGCATCAGTAATAATATCCTCGATCACAGGCTCAATAGAAAATGGAAGAATTCGTTCACATCTGACTGTTACGCCGCCGCCGCAGGGTTTGTCTCTAGGGAATTTAGCCCTGTCCAGTAGCAGGACTTCTAGACCTGAGCTGGCCAACTGATATGCCGCGATAGAGCCGGAAGGTCCCGCGCCAATGATCGCTACTTCTGTGGTTATCGATGCCATTAAATCAGGTTATACCTTAGATCAAATAGAGTCACTGTTACCTAACCAGATGCAACATGAATCGTAAGTTCGAAAAGGAATACTGCAAATGCCGGTATCAGTATTGCGGAAAATAAAACCATTAAGGCAAGTTTTTGTTCCCAAATAAAAAATATTAGGCCCAATATGGTGTTACCAACGACTAGTAACGAAGCTAGAAGCGGAATTTGAAATAATTCCTCGCGCAGCCAAAAGGTGACGAATCTCGACTTTTCCTGACTGATTGGAAAAACTCCTTCCAGTTGAACAGGAAGTCCCGCATAGCGAAAGCTGAATTCGGACCACATCAAAATCGTCATCGATATAATGAGTATCAAATATACCCATACGGTCGCCGACGAAATAAGGAAATGCAATCGAGGCCATATATATCCCAGATGTGGTTCTATTAGCTCTTGGGAATCGTGATGTCCATATGCACCAATGCCTCCAAGGAAATCTGCTTCATCACTCACCGATAAGCCATACAAAGAACTAGGTGTTTCAAGGTACAGTAGTTCCTGTCTATTTCGAGAAGTCGAAAAAATACTAATGGGCTTAGGCGCACTCGTTGTTAAATCGAGTGTCGAAAATCCTTTCCCAATACTCATTCCTGGCCATGAAAACATATTCATCACAATGTCATTCGAATAGCCAGTAGTACTGATCCTAGTTACCGACGCAAGCGGAATAATATGACGTACCAAACCCCAATGAATTATCAAATTATCGTCATTTACCGTATATCGTAATTTAAAAAAACACAGAATCCAGTAGGAAAAAAATAAGGTCAACAGAGCTGCAAAAAAAGAACAGCCGTAGACCAAGATTTTCAACGCACCAAAAGAAAATTCACTCGCTACGAATGCTAATCCCACCGTAAGGCACACCGACCAGCCAGATAGTAGAATTCCGAAAATTAAGCCTTTGAGTACCCTAGGCCTAAACGTACTTTCACCGGCCATAAATTTAAATTAACTATTCAGCGTAAACAGGTATCAGCCAGTTTTTGTATTCAGATAATTCGCCCGTTATTGCATCAAAAAATAACTTTTGCAGCTTTCTGGAAATTACACCTGGCTGGCCATTCCCAACCGGTACCCGGTCGACTTCAGTTACAGGTGTGACGTGAGCGGCGGTTCCCGTCATAAATAATTCGTCCGCAATATATAGCTCAGATCTATCAATAGTCCTTCTCTGGACCGGGAGATTAAGCTTTTCACTCGCAAGAAAAAGAGCAGTATCAAGAGTGATTCCCTCTAATATATTGTCACTCTCAGGAGGACTGATCAGGACCCCTTTTCTAATCATCACAAGGTTTTCTCCCGCGCCTTCAGACACGTGTCCATCTTGATTTAGCATAATCGCTTCGGTCATTCCGTTTTGTTTAGCTTCACTGGTTGCCAAACCATTATTCACGTACAGACCAGAAACCTTGGCTCGCGCGGGAATCGAAGTGTCATCAACTCTGCGCCATGACGAGGTCATAACCGTAGCACCCGCATTTGGATCTAGGTAATCGCCCAAGGGCCTCGAATAAATAAGTAACTTATCCTCAACCGAGTGAATAGCAGGGCCGATGTCAAGCCCTGATTTATATACCATCGGCCGGATATACATATCCTCCTTATAATCGCAGCGACGCGCCAACTCTACAACGAGATTAGAGATTTCATCCGCATCGTAAGTTCCATTCATTCGCAATATTCGAGCACTCTGGACAAGACGATCAATATGCTCACGAACCTTAAAGAGATAAAGCTCTTCATGTGCGGGATTCCAGTTACCGCGAATCCCCTCAAACACCGCGCTCCCGTAATTGAAAGCATGAGTCATTACATTGAGGTTCGCCTCTTCAATAGGAACAAATTTTCCCTCGAAATAAGCCATCTGTTGTGCCATACTTTCCCCCTGAACACTCGTTAGCATAATGTCGCGGTGCGAATTACCCATGATAAATCTAAAAGAAATACCGCACAATAGAAACTTGACTATTGCTTAATTTATCTTACAAACCAGGCACGATACTATATAAATCTTTTATATAGTATCGTGCCTGCGCACTTCCACGCGTAAAAGAGGATAGTTAATTTTCACTATGAAACTAATTCAGTTGATAGTCTATCCAAATGACAAATTCAGAGTTTTTAACAGGAGCAAAATTTAAAATAGGATCAATGCCTATTACGATTGTTAATGACGGTACTTTCATGTACGACGGAGGTGCTATTTTTGGGGTTGTCCCACGGGTGATGTGGCAGCGCGCCGTCCAAAATGAAATCGATAGTCAACATCGAATCACTCAAGGTCTGAATTGCGTTCTACTAAGGTCCAATGGCAAAAATATTCTGCTCGACACAGGAGTGGGTGGAAAGCCAGGCGATCGAGATGTAGCTTCACCGATCGAACAAGGAAATCTGATCCAATCAATTGCTCAACAAGGCCTCAGCCCCAGTGACATAGATGTCGTGGTTAACACTCATCTACATTTCGATCACTGTGGTTGGAATACTTCGGTGAGTTCAAATAATGAAGAGCTAGTGCCTACCTTTCCGAATGCCACCTATTACATCTCTGAAAAAGAATGGAATGATGCCCTTAATCCTAACGAGCGTACTCGAGCGACTTACCTGGAAAAAAATCTAAACCCAATCGTGGATCATATAAAATTATTCGATGATGAAATAAAAATAACTGATGAAGTAGTAGTTTCACCCACACCCGGCCATACAGAAGGCCACAGTGCCGTCTTCATGCGGTCTGGTCAAGAATGGGGCGTCTACGTTGGCGACATGATTCAGCATCATGCGCAACTCGAACGAACTGCCTGGGTTTCAGGACTGGATGTCTTGCCGTTAGTTTCAATGGAAACGAAGAAAAAACTCGCCGCCGAGTGCATTGAGTCCGAAGCCTTAATAATATTCTCCCACGGTACATATCCAGGTGTCGGTAAATTAACCCTAACGGACGAAGGATTCCGAAAGTGGAAAAAAGAAGCTCCACACATAGCTGACTCTAGTCCACATACTCATTAGGGCATTTATCTAATTATGACCGAAGAAAACGCTAAAAAACAAATAATTCCAATCATTCCCACAATAGGCGGAGTGGAGCGGACAAACATACTTCCTCTCGTTCACCTGCACATGAAAGCTAACTGGCATCCGGCACCTGTCCATTCCTTTACATTACCGCTTTGGTACCGAGGAACTTATGATGAGCAACGCTCGGCACGGTCAGGTACCGTAATTTCGGATCGATCACATCTTGGACGTTTCTATGTAACAGGGGAAAACGCTGAGCGAGTGCTCGATCGTGTTTTTACGTCTGATCCCTACAACGTAGCAATCGGACACATTAGCCGTACAATCGCCTGTAACGAGGATGGAACTATTTTTGACATTGCGATTTGGTGTCGCCTAGATGTAGGAAGATGGCTAATTATCTCTGGGCCAAGAACGCAAACAAGCTTACTCAAACGCGTTGAAGAATCTGCCAAAGTGCATCCAGACGTGTTGGTTAGAGATCGGCTAGAGGAGTCAGTTTTACTCTCAGTTTCAGGGCCCAATGCACCTGACAGCTTAGTTGCAGCCCTAGGACCGACCATCCCTAAGTCCATACCACTGAACGAAGGACACGAAATTTTGCTGGGCGGGTACCGCGCGCTCGTTGCAAATTATTCAGAAACTGGCGAGACGGGGTATCTAATCATATGTTCACCCGAAGTTGGTGAACATATTTGGCAACAACTCCTATCAGTTGGCGCGGAGCCTATTGGGCTCGCTGCGTCTGATGCCTTGAGACTTGAGGCAAATTTTCTTGAAGCTCCCGCCGAAATTCCTCATCCTGCTACACCGTTTCATGCTGGGTTAGCTCAGTTAGTAGATATGGAAGACAGTAAAAAAAATCAAAGGACCTTTGAAGGAAGTGCCCAGCTAGAAAAAGATATGAAAGCGTTTCCAGCCACGCGATCTATCAAAGTTTTCAAGCTGTTAGATAAGGGTTTGGCAAAAAAAGGAGATATGGTACAGCTACATGATGGAACGGTTGTCAGCGCCTGTGTAACTGCATTTTACTCCGCGGCTCTGGGTGCGAGTTTAGCGTTTGCATATATCCCAAAAAAACACCTGAATGATTCTATATATATTGACACCGACTCCTCAAGATCTTCGACCGAGTCTATGAGACCAGAAGAAGTTCTTGAAAAAATAAAAAAAATACACTGAACTGACCTCGTTCTCAACTCTTTATTATGGGCAGTTGGAGTCACATCGCGACTAAAGTCCAACAGGTGTTTCTGTAGCATCAGTACTAGCACTCTTCTTTGAATAACGATAAGACTTGAAGCAGGGTATCCGAATCAACGGACTAACTCTTGAAAAATATACTTAGTACTAGTCCTAGCGTATCAATTGCCCCAATTTGCTTGTAGAACCCAACGGCGAGACTAAACAGCTTCTCAATCCAGACAAACTCAAACAGAAATGGAATCAATGCCCTTACCTAGGCGCCAATAATAAAAATATCAGCGTTAGTATGAGCTGTGACTCCCCCATTACACGGAAAGGGCGATCACCAATTCCGTCCCATCATTACCAAAAGTGTCAATCTAACTCGGATCCATGAAACGATTATTAGAAGTAGTAGAAAAAAGAACTCGATGAATCTCTCCATATGAGGTTTCTAGTGTCTAACGAGCTCGATTACCGCCATCCACCGGATAAATTCCACCTGTAATGAAGGACGCGTCCGACGAGCATAAATAAGTTACCAGTGCTGCCACTTCCTCAGGCTGACCAATTCGCCCCAGCGGGTACATCTCTGCCACTCTGTCCTTCGCCGCATCTATATTATCTGGGTTGGCACCACGAAGAACCGCCTCACCCATTGGCGTGTCAATTATGCCGGGACAAACAGCATTTACACGAATATTATGCGACCCTAAACTGAGCGCAGCTGACTTTGTCATTCCTACTACGGCATGCTTACTTGCACCGTACGCGAATAGTGTTGGAGTTCCACTGAGACCGGCAATCGATGCGGTGTTTACAATTGTACCGTTGCCATTTTTTATCATTGCCTCCGCGACGAATTTCATTCCCAGCCATACGCCCTTTACGTTCACAGACATTACATTGTCAAAATCATCTTCCGTATACTCAAATAAATTACGCCACGGGCCGAGAACTCCAGCATTATTAAAAAACGCATCAATACGGCCGAACTTATCCATAGCCTGAGATACATAATCTTCAACAGAGCTCGAGCTACTAACGTCTGCTGTGACCACATGCACATTAGCCCCCGCTCGTTCAACTCGCGCCGTGATTTCCTCTAGTGCCGTGCCATCTAAATCCACCAGAACAAGATCTGCTCCATCTTCAGCAAAACGCTGTGCCGTTGCACCGCCTATCCCGCCCGCTGCTCCAGTCACAACTGCGACCTTACCCTGAAATCTGCCCTCTGTACTCATACAATCTCCTCAGTGCTAATCGATGCTCTCGCTCCGATAATATAACTGACCAAACATCACAACATGCAAATAAAAAGAGAGCAGCTTTCTCAAGCTGCTCTCTCTTATATTTTCAGCAATCGCCGAAACATAATCTAGAAATTCTAAATTATGACTTGAGCCACATCCAAGCAGTGTTCTCGGCGCCCTGTCCGTAGGACTTCCAGACTCGATAGCCGCCGCTACTTTCCACGGTACCAGTCCAATTAACACCTGCTCCAGCTTGACCAGGTACGTAATACATATTCTCCGCATTGATCTTCTGAATCTCGTGGATGTATTCACGTCGCTGCTCATAATCTGACTCAGCAGCCTGCAGCGCATCAAGTTCACTAATACGTGCGTCCTTGATTCGACCGTGGTTACGTGCATTATCACCAAACATTCGTGGAAAATATCCACCAACCTCTGGGAATGGAGTCTCATATCCCCACGCAATACCACTGAAGTTACCTGTGAAGGTCTGAGTGATGTATTGGGACGCATAATCCTGATGCTCAATTTCGGTCTTCAGACCGACAGCAGTCAGATATGCCTGTACCGCTTCACCAATCTTGTTGAACGTACCTCCAGTGCCACCATATGGGTAATACTGGAACTTAATTTCTGAGCCGTCATAACCTGTCGCTTGCAGAAGCTTGGCAGCTTCGGCAGGATTGTACTTAAAGTCATTTCCAGCTTTACCCATCTTAGGATCAGTTGGGTTCAGCCACCACTTCTCAAAACCAGCTGGAATCAGGTTGTTCCACCGCAGTAGATCTTCCTTTGAACCAACACCGGCCTTAACCATAGCTTCAACTTCGTAACCGAGCTCGGTAATGTCATCACGATTCTGAGCCATCGAAGTGGCGCGCCTAAATCGTACATCTGACCAAACTGGATTCGCGTCTAGCTCATTGTTTGAGAAGTACAAGAACGACATCAACGCTGGACGAGCACCGAACCACTGAAGGCCTGGCATTTCTGCTTTCGTTGGAATAACATCGTTCGCGTTTATCGAATTCAAGTAATGCAAGTTGCCCGCTTTAAGTTGGGCTAGCCTGTTCTGATATTCCGGGACACTGATCCAGTGAAATTCATCAACAAATGGCGCTGAGAACTTGCTCCCCATTGGAGACAGTGATCCGTGCCAATTAGGATTTCTACTGAATTTAAAGTCAACAGATGGTTCATAGCTCTCAAAAATAAATGGACCAGATCCAATAATTTCTTGGGCCGGATCAAATCCACCATTATGTCCTTCAACAGGCTGAACCCATAATGCATTCGGATCACCCATCGTATCGATGAACGTCGCAGACGGAGCTCCACAAACAAATTTTAAGGTGTAATCATCTATTGCTTCACATGAATCAATATTAGGAACAGTATCCTTGTTAGGAGACTCATCCGCTATGAGCTTGTTCCAAGAGGAAACAACGTCAGCACTTGTGACTTCGCGCTCATACACAGGAGCCTTGTTATGAAATTTAACGCCCTGCTTGAGCTTAACAATCCAGGTCACCGCATCCGTAGTCTCAGCTGATTCAGCTAAGTCCGGAACAGGACCAAGGTTGTAAGGACTCTGGCCTTCACCAGTTCCATTCATAAATAAACGACTTACGCTGAATGAACTCGGGTATTTTGCAAGGTAGGAAAGGTTCCCATAAGGGTCAATCGTAGGCGGATCTTGTATCCAGCTTCCTACTAATTTTCCACCACGCTTAACTCCGGGGTATGGATCAACACTAGCCGCAGTTGTCGCAACAGCTGCAACTGAAGTCTGTGTCGATGTTGCAGCTGCAGCCTGAGTTTCAGTTACCTGAGCCAGAGCCTGAGTAGCTGCAGCTGTTGCTGCACTTCCGCCACTTGCTACTACTTCTTCGTCACTACCACCACAACCTATTAAAGCTGCTCCCGTAATACCTGCTGCTGCCACTCCGGCACCGCGCATTACAGAACGGCGAGAAACTCTTCGCTGCGTTCCCAATCTACTCCAATAACTCTTTTCCATGAAAATTAAATCCTTTCATAATTCCCGACCACGCACATACGTACGTCCTCAGTATTTTCGGTCAGTTGTGGAACTATACAACATTAATCGAATTCTGTGGGTATTAAGACATAAATATTTTTACCATATTTATGGCCTAATTCATTCGAGAATTTTCTCAAAAATGGCTTCCGTTTCTAATTTATCAGACCACATTAATCCAGATGTATTAATACTGAATAAAAAATAGTCTGACATCTTAATGCTGCTCGTTATATAATCACGGTACACGGTGGGGTGCTGTGGAGTTGTCTCACATGCCTAATCCCCAATTTCTAAGCACAATACGCAATAAATATCCGCAAATAAAATGGGCGTTTATTGGCTTGATTATTGGCTGCATGGTAGTACTTCCGACATCAGCCTTAATCGCTCAGAGTCCATGGGTAACACAGCAGGCAGAAATAGTTGTAAGAAAACTACCTGACGGGCGATTAGAATTTTGTCTTGATGTTGGGATCGGTGAAGAATTGATTCGTGAATGCCCGCGACTAAGAATGCTAAATTATGCAGAAGTCGAAACCAACGTGTGGAATCGTTCGACACCGATATTAATAACTAACCCCGACACGAATATACAAACGTTAGATCCGGCTACCGGTCTATACAGAACAAAAGCCGGAGACAGCATGGCAAGTGTTTCTGAAAAATTTAATATCTCAATACCGGATCTTGTGCGATTAAATCCTGATGTTGGAATCATCCTTCGGTCAGGTCAGATATTATCTGTCGATATCGCGTTGGCACCAGCTGTCATTGTAGGAACCGTCCGCACAGATGCTGAAGTAATAAGCGGCACCTACACGATCGTCAGTGGTGACTCACTTGGTGCAATTGCCGCGCGATTTGATATCTCTACAAAGCGTATATTGGAATTAAATCCGTCAGTTACTAATCCTAATTCGCTTTCGATTGGCCAAATCTTAATCGTTGAGGAAAAAAGAAAAACAGCGCCAGTAAAACCTGCAAAGGCCGAAACTGTTTACATTGTTCAATCTGGAGATTCACTAAATAGCATCGCTCGAAAATTTTCAGTATCAGTTTCGGCGCTGCGTGAGGCTAACGATATCGAAGATGCCGACTTCCTATCCATTGGACAACAGCTCTCAATTCCAAGTCAGTAGAATTCAGACAGAGAACTCGCGGATTACAACCACAACTTAAAATAGGTTAGTGGTCCGAGATGGTCTGGCTTAAAATCTCCATCAAGAATAGAATACAGAGATTATGGCAATCGATGTACCAATGATTATCCCTTTTGCACTGGCCAGCGGTCTGATGCTGTGGGGAGTCCTTTCAGCAGTAAGTGCGTTCAGCGGTACCTACGATAACGCCGGCATTCCAAAAATATATTCTTCCGTGGAAAGGATCGTAGAAGTGCCAGAAAACTCTGTTGAAAATAAGGCTAATGCTAAACAAAGACCACAAAGTGAGAGCCCAATCGTGATAGCTATTTTATACGCCGGAGGTCTTGGTGTGATGGGAATGCTCGGCTTAATGCTCATTGCATCACTGATTTGGTGATACGTTCTAACCAGTAAAGACTGGTCTTTTCAGAACAAACAAAGTCAAAGGGAGTTTAACCATGGGTGACACAGTTCTCTATGAACGAGAAGGCCATATCGGCACAATTACATATAACCGACCCGAAGCAATGAATGCCATTAACGGACAGTTACGTGAAGATTTAAACGCTGCATGGGAAGCATTTAGAGATGACGAAGAAGCCTGGGTGGGAATAGTGACTGGTAATGGTCGAGCCTTTTGTGCGGGAGCTGACATCAAGTCTTTTGGTGAGACACCTGACACGAAAGGGACCTTTTGGGAAATTCCATCGTTCACATCTTTGGAGTCTGGCATGGAGGTATGGAAACCAGTCATAGCTGCTGTGAATGGCTATGCACTCGGTTTTGGCCTCACTCTTGTATCGGCATGTGACTTCGTTATAGCAAGTGAAAAGGCTGAGTTTGGCTTTCCGGAAGTTCGTATCGGAGTGCCAACCATTCAGGGCGCAGTTCGCATGCCCAAAAAAGTTGGTTGGCAAAATGCGATGGAATTACTCCTAATTGGTGAACGAGTCAATGCACAACGTGCTAAGGAAATGGGACTCGTCTGGAAAATAGTCGAGCATGAAACACTGATGGATGAAGCGATAACTCTTGCAAATCGCCTGCTCGAAAGCGCACCATTAGCTGTTAGAGCAACAAAAGAAGTCGCGGCTCGTGGCCAGGAAATGCCATTCAGTGACGCAATTAGATTTGGCGAAACTATGCGGAAAGTATCCCGTGATACCGAGGATGCATCGCTCGGTCCATCAGCGTATCGCGAAAGACGAAAAGCTGAATGGCTAGGGCGCTAAAGTCTCTTTGAGTCACTAAAGCTAGAGATGTTGCAGTAGTCCACCATCAACCGGAAAAATCTGTCCGGTTATATAACGAGTCGCGCTCTCCGCCGATAGGTATAACGCGAGTGGTGCGACCTCGTTCGCTCGGCCAGCTCGGCGCATAATAGTAAAACGCAATGCTCGCTGAGCTTCTTCATCGTCCGGATCGATTCTGTCCTTCATCCAGTCCATGTAACCAAGTGCTATTCCATTTACCATAATTTGGTCAGGTCCGAACTCCTGTGAGCATGCCCGTATTAAATTATGTACGGCTCCGTGCGCTGCCGAATATGCTGAGGTATGCGGAAGTCCTCGCTCGCCAAGTACCGACGTGACCGAAACAATCCGACCTGGGGTGCCTTGCTTCCTGAATTCAGCCGCAGCTGACCGCATGGAAAAAAAATGGGCATTGAAATTAACCGCCATCACTCGAGCAAGCTCTGTATCTGTAATAGATCCAATCGGCTTCGCCAGAAATAAATCAGGAGTAATTGCAACGCAGTCCACTCCGCCAAGTTCTTTAACTGCCTGACGCATAGTAACTTGCACGTTCCGCCCCAAGGTGACATCCATCACGTATTCTCGAGCCTCGCGCCCAAACGCTTCAATTTCACGCTTCACTTTGCGTATTTTCATTACGGCGTCATCCGCCGTAATTGCACATAAAGCGACATTAGCCCCAGCCTCGGCATAGGCATTGGCAATTGCCGCACCCGCGGGAAATTCAGCGCCAATAACGATTGCTCGCTTACCCTCTAGGCTAAAATGCTGCTTAATAGAAATGTCTTCACTCATAGAATCCCTACCATTCATGTACTGGTTTAAAACCAGTTGGACCCAATCCGCCCGCCAGCCCACCACCATCGATAACGAATGAACTGCCCGTCACATATGACGACGCCTCAGACGCAAGAAAAACTGCCAGAGGGCCAAGTTCCCACCACTCCCCTAAACGACGAGCAGGGATGAACGTGCCGCGCTGCTCCCTGAAGGCTCTCTCTTGGTCAGATTTTGCTGGACTCTGGGACACAAATCCAGGAATGATGCAGTTAGAGCGTATGCCATGTGCATACAACATCGTTGCTAGGGATTTAGTAAATGAAATAACACCCCCTTTAGCAGTAGGGTAAGGAAATTTTTTGTTTCCTCGTAAAGCCGTACCCGAAGCTGTAGTGACCAACACTCCGCCATCGCCCTGCTTAATCATTTGATTTGAAGCAGCACGACAGGTATAGAAAGTAGACTTCAGGTTGGTGTCCAACTCACCATCAAATGCCCAATCCGGGTATTCCCAAAATTCGGCGTCAGTACCTCCACCAATTCCTGCATTCGCAAACATTACATCGAGCCTACCAAATTTTTCGACACATGCAGCAACAAGTCCATCGACTTGCTCTGAATCAGTAGCATCAAATGAAAATGATTCGGCCGTGCCGCCTGCAGACTGTATCTCGCCTACCACGTTATCAAGCTGATTTTGGGTTCGCGAGGCCACCATCACCTGAGCTCCAGCATCGGCAAGCGCCATTGCCATGCCACGGCCCAAGCCTCGACCGCCTCCAGTAATGCACACAACCTTATTAGTTAAGTCAAATAATTCGAGAACCACAGAATGCTCCGTTCTATATCAAAATATTAGCAGTGCAGTAGCTAAAGAAAGCGTAGGATAGGCAGATGCGTACGCCACCTAAAGACCAAGAAGAAATGTCAAATTGGCTCAGTTACTTATTTCCAAATATTCAGCCCGCTATGTATAACGAGGACGGGTGCTGGGTTGCTTTTATGAAAACTCGTGAAACTGCACATAATCCTCCTTTTTCATGGATGGCGAGAGCATTCATATCATCGGAGAAATCAGGAGAAATTAAAACTTTACAAGACAGGTTATTCCTCGAGCACGGGCCAGACAGCTGCGGAGGAAATAGAACGCGTGATGACGCGGTCCAACTACTCATAACTGAAATCTGCGCCTCTGCCTGGAGTAGAGCAGCCTTCGGTATCGAACATTCTTTTCCAGCCGAAGGCTACGCGACTGAAAACTCAACTACAAACTGCTGGATAATAGGTGAAAATAGTGAAAATGAAATAGCGATTCATGTCATCAGGCTTACTCCTGTCCAACAATTGTCACAGGTACATCAACAAATACATGAATACGTCGAGTTAACTAACCAAAATCGCCCAGCAAATACTCCACTAGTGATAATGTACTTTGATATTTGGCATGATGGACCAGGATATGCATATAGCCTGGGCTATAACTTCGATCTAACCCAGCCTGTAATAGACGTTCTTAAATCGTCTGCCAGTGCTGCAGGTCTGGGATACGTCCTCACTAGACCATTCCAATGGGGCAACCCCATCGCAGAATGGTACTGAACCTATGGCCCTTAATTTAGAACCGTCCAGTATCCTACTCGGTCTACTCTTAGGAACCATACAAGCGATCACTGAATTTTTACCTATTTCATCGTCAGGGCACCTAGTGCTTGTTGAAAAAATAATCGATTCTGCACCTAACTCGCTTACTTTTGATGTAGGGCTCCATATAGGTACTCTTATGGCCATTCTCGTGTCCTTTAAAAATATAGTTTCCTCAATCATCCTTGCCTGCATAAAAAAAATGTACAAGAAGAATGACTTAACTCAAGACGAGCAGCATTACTCACAAATTGGCTTATTACTAATTATTGGAACAATACCAGCCGCAATAGCTGGATTATTATTTGTCGACATAATTGAGCTGTATCTGCGAGAACCATGGTTAATTGCCCTAACCCTCACGCTAGGTGCAGTGTTTATGTGGATTGCGGATCGAAACGCTGCTCGCCTTTTAACACTTAGTGACTTCGATCTTCGAGGAACAATCATCATCGGATGTGCACAGGCAATAGCTTTAGTACCTGGTATGTCGCGCTCCGCAATGACCATTAGTGCGGCAAGACTTCTGGGTCATTCACGGAAACAATCTGCAGAGTTCTCATTTTTACTTGCTATACCAGTAATTATCAGTGCAGGCGTCTTAACCGCACTAAGATCCATCAGTTCAGATCTTCCTATTGACTGGAATCTAATGATTATTGGCTCTTCTACAGCATTTTTATTCGGCATTCTTGTAATCAAGTTTTTCTTATCATACCTAGAAAAATATAATCTATCCCTGTTTATTAATTACAGAGTTCTATTAGCTGCCGTTATAACAATCGGCATTCTCACCAAAAATATCATGTGACTTACTGATAGCCTAAGTCGAGCCTCTCAAGCGCGGATCAAGTCGATCTCTTAAAGCGTCACCAAACATATTAAATGACCAAACCGTAGCAAATATAAACAATCCTGGGAAAAATGCTAAATGTGGATACCGTGCTAGCTCTTCCCGAGCCTCATTCAATTCCCTGCCCCAAGACGGAGCTGGTGGTTGAACGCCATACCCTAAAAATGAAAGGGATGACTCTAAAAGTACTGCAGCACCCACAAAGAGAGATGCTGACACAATCACGTACGCAATCAGGTTGGGCACTATATGTCTCACCATAATTCGTGAATCTGAAGCTCCTAAGGATTGAGCTGCCTCAACGTAGGTCTCTTCCCGGAGTGATAGGGCAACTCCTCTAACAGTTCTTGATGAAACAAAACCTGAGTGCACTGCAACAACAAGTAAAATCACAAGCATATCCGAAGACAAAGGCCCTATATCTGGCATACGTGGCTCTAACATCACAACAAATAATATGAGGAACACTAATGTCGGTATCGCCTGCACCATCTCAACGATCCTTTGGAGAGTATTGTCGACCCAGCCGCCAAAAAATGCTGACACTGTACCAATTACAGTTGAAAGCAACTTCGCTAGAATTACCGCACCAAACCCAATCATAATCGCTGTCCGCGCACCATAAACGAGGCGCCCATACATATCACGTCCAAGAGCATTTGTGCCAAACCAAAAGTCCCAACTAGGTGTCTCAAATCTATCTGAGATATGAATACCAATAATAGAATCAGCTTTTTGCACTGCTAGCGGGGTGAATAATTGAGGGATGACAGCCATTGTCACCAATATCAGCATGATCACAGCCCCCATCATACCCATAGGGTAGCCTCTAGCAAATGACCACGTTCCGCTAATCGCTTTTAGGAATTTAGAACGATCATCCTCTTTACGCATCCCAAAAAGGGCTGCTTGAGTCTCGTCATCGTCGATGTGTGTGCTAGTCGATGTCATTATGAGTACCTAATTCTTGGATTCAAAATCGAATATGCAATATCAACTAAGAAATTTGAAACAATGACCACCATGGTAAATATCACAGCCAACGCCTGCACAATAAATATGTCTCGACCATTCAGCGCATGTATAAAGTAGCGCCCCATTCCTGGGATTGAGTAAATTGTCTCGATAACCACTGTCCCACCGATTAACGCTGGTAAAAACAATCCTATGACTGTCACAATTGGAATAAGCGCATTACGAAGACCATGTTTCAAAATTACTTGTCGCTCCTGAAGTCCTTTGGACCAAGCAGTTCTGATGTAGTCCTGACGCATCACCTCGAGCATTGCTGTTCTACTAAATCTCATCTGATAGCCCGCTCCAGCAGCTCCTGTTAGAAGTGCCGGAAATGCCATGAATTTTAGATTTGCTATCGGATCTTCAAATAAGCCAGGATAGGTTGGAGAAGGAACTGCCCAGAGGGCATATTTTCCGGCCAGAGATATAGCTAAAAGCGCTATCCAAAAATTTGGAACAGCCAATAGTGCAATTGCCCCAGCACGACCAGTGTAGTCATACCAAGTAAACTGTCGAACCGCTGAGATAATCCCTATCGGTATCCCAATAACAAGATTGATAACCATCGCGAAGATACCCAGCTCTAGCGTAATTGGTAGACGCTGCAATAAGTCACCAGATATCGGACGTCCACTATAGACACTAACCCCGAAGTCTCCGCGCAAAAGATCACCGATCCAACCTACGTACTGGACAGCCCAGTTTTGATCTAACCCAAAACTCGCTTGTATAATTGCTTTTGTTTCCGCATCAAGCGCACCAAAATCTCCGCCCAAGAAGTCAGTAAAGTCTCCTGGCATCAAGCGCATCATTGCAAACACAAGAAAGGTAGTACCGAGCATTGTCGGTAACATCAACACAACTCTACGAATTATATATCTTTGCATTCGGCCCCCTCATGCCTCAATTATTATTAGCAAGCGAAAGCGTAGCACAAAAAAATGATTCTGTTAGGTAATTAACAACAGCAATTTACTCAACAAATTATGATGCTTCGAACTTATCACGGAGCACGTTTGAAGCATCTGCCAACGCCTGAGCACCCATGGGAAAAATATCCGTCTCTCGAACAAACGTGTGTATTTGTCCTTCATAATTCTTAACTATGACATCTACGCCAGCAAAATCCAAAGCCTCGGCATAGGCAATACCCTCGTCGCGAAGTGGGTCATAATCAGCTGTAATCACATGTGCACTCGGTAACTGAGACAGGTCATCTGCGAGTAATGGCGAGGCGTACGGCTCAGCTCGTCTTCCAGCCGGATCATAATAATTCCAGAACCATTCCATCGTGTCCGCAGTTAGACCGAATCCCTCTGCGCGAGTGAGGTATGACTCTGTGTCCATCGCAGAATCAGTAGCTGGACATATCAATAACTGATGCAGTACTTTTGGACCGCCTCTGTCTCTAAGCATCAGACAAACAACAGCAGCTAAAGTAGCTCCGGCGCTCCATCCACCCACCGCGATTCTTTCTTCATCGATTTCTAATCGCTTTGCATTCTGTACCGCCCAAACAGTTGCAGCGTACGCGTCATCTGCGGCGGCAGGGTACACATCTTCCGGAGCCAAACGATACTCAACAGAAATCACCACACAGTTCGCTTGGTCAGAGATTTGTCGACACATTCCGTCATTCCAATCGATATCTCCAATAACCCAGCCCCCCCCATGGAAATATACAAGAGCCGGAAGGTTTGTCTTCTCCGATGGCCGATATATTCTGACCGGAATTGGTCCCTCAGGGCCGGCCATCTCCATGTCTTCCATGGAATATATTTCGGGACCAGGTCCCTTCCCAGAGGCCTTAACACCAGCTCGTACCTGAGCTGGCTCAAGTTCGCCGATTGGAGGCGCACCTAAAGCAGCTGCATCTTTTAGGAATTTTAAAGCGATAGGATCAAGAGTCACAACGATAACCTTTCATACAATTTGTTAGTTAGCAGGAAGTGATCATAGTCGCTGACACAGTCGTTGGTCATAATTTCATCGTACAATTACTCTCGATATCTAAGTCATCAAAACTCACTTAAGGAAAATTATGGCCACTCTTAACATTGAGGCACGGCTGGCAGAATTTATCACCAGTACCGAACTCAGCTCGATAGAATTTACTATTCAATACGAGGCTAAACGGACACTTGTCAATCTTCTTGCCGTCTCACTATCAGCATCACAGCACAGCACAGCATCAGCACTTTTTAATTTAATCGATGAAGAGGGTGGGAATTCACGCGCCTCTATTATTAGCAAAAAAAGTAAAGTAAGTATTTATCAAGCAGCGTTTGCCAATGGATATCTTGGCCATTTGCAAGACTTTGATGACACGCACTTTCCTACCGTACTCCACCCATCTGCCCCTGTATGGCCGGCAGTTCTGGCCGTGGGACAAGCACTGAATTCATCAGGAGCTTCAGTGCTAGAAGCCGGAATCATAGGTCTTGAAATAGCTTGCCGTGCTGCAATGTCAGTCCATCCGTGGCACTATGACATGGGTTGGCACATTACCGGAACTGCGGGTGTTTTTGGAGCTGCAGCCGGAGCAGCAAAGCTGCTTGGTTTAAGCGAAACTGAGACAATTCAAGCACTCGGGCTAGCTGGAACTCAATCAGCCGGTATCCGTGAAACATTTGGTACAGCTGGAAAACCTATGCATGCGGGACACGCCGCCGCATCTGGTGCGAATTCTGCATTACTGGTGAAGAAAGGATTCAGTGGTCCAACTACCATCTTTAGTGGTCGTCGAGGTTGGTGGACTGTCTATTCACCTAACGGACACGATAGTCAAAAACTCGTCGCAGGATTCGGAGAAGATTGGGAGTTATTAAACAACGGGTTGAAACCATACGCAAACGGAGTTGTCTCCCACCCTATTCAGGACGCCGTGATTAAACTACGCGAAGAAAATCAATTATCTCCAGAACACGTCAGAAGTATCGACCTAAAGGTAAATCCACTGGTCTTCGAACTAATGAATCGACCAACTCCAACGACTGGACTAGATGCCAAGTTTTCGTTTCAGCATTGTGCCGCTGCGGCATTAGTTGACGGAGCCGGCACGGACGCACAATTTACTGATGAGCGGGTCCTCGACAAAGAGATTAGCAATATCCGCGATTTGGTGACAGCGTCGATAAATACTGAATACGCTGAAAATCAAGCTGAAGCTACTATCACCACCAAACAAGGAAATATTTACACGACAGAAGTTAAGCATGCGACCGGCTCACCTTCCAACCCGCTTACCGATATTGATTTAGAACAAAAATACCAGCGGCTAACAGAAGGGCTAATAGGTTCATCTCGAAGCCAGAAACTATATACATCGACAATGGCACTGGACACAATTGCAGATATTAACGAAGTAATGGAACTTTGCGAAACATTAGTCTAAATGGCGGCTAGGCCTCAGCCAAACTGTGCAGAAGCAATTCCTTCAACTCCGTAAATTTTGGAAGAGTTAACGTTTGTGTAGATCTTGGGCGGGGAAATTCAACTTCAACCTCCGCAAGAATTTTACCTGGGCGATTTGTCATCACAAGTACACGATCTGCCAGCATTAACGCTTCGTCAACATCGTGTGTAACCAGTAATAATGATCTCTGGTCCAAATCTAAAACCCTTTGAAGCCAGTCATGCATGTCACGGCGAGTGATAGCATCGAGAGAACCAAATGGTTCGTCAAGCAGAATTATATCTCGAGGCATTAGAAAGGTTCTGAGCAGTGCTAACCGTTGGCGCATACCACCCGATAACTGGGAAGGCCATGATTCTTGGAATCCATCCAATCCAAACTGCTTGAATAATTGTGGTAATTTCGATTCAATTTCCTTTTTATCTACTCTTGCTAATCTCGCTCCGAGCATTGCATTTTCCTGTACATTCAGCCATGGCAACAAAAGATCTCGCTGCGGCATGTAGGCAGTAGGATTGGAATCAGCAAGCTTATGCCCTTTTATAAAAACCTCACCTCCAGTCGGGTGAATTAACCCTGATAAAATACGTAGTAACGTGCTTTTGCCGCACCCGCTTGGGCCAACAACGGCCACAAATTCACCTTTCATAACTGAAAAGGAGAGATCGTTAATCGCTAAAATAGTGGGAGATGAGACCTTCCCACTATTTTGATTAAATTGATGAGTCAATCCTCGAACATCTATAGCATTCATATTCAGAATATATTAGTCGGGAAGGAATTCATTCGTCCATGCACTTGCCAAATCTGGCGCTAGCTCCAAATATTCTGCCTCTAAAAGAAATGAAGTGAAGTCTTGCCATACCGATTCGTCTTGGGTCCCCCAAGCTATGTCACCGTCACGATATTTATCTGCATGATATTCAGTAGCGAGTTTCACCAAGGTTGAATCAAGTTCTGGAGCCAACGCCAAGAGAGCTTCAGCAGAGTCACTTGGACTCTTCATAGCTTCGTTGTAACCTTTGCTTGCGACTTTCAAAAAATCTTTTACTAGCTCTGGGTTATCCGTAGCCAGCGAGTCACCCGTTATCAAAATTGGTGTATACCAGTCTGGAATACAGTTTAAGTAATCAATGAATCTAAGAGTCGTTACATCGCGGCCAAGAAGCTCTCTGGAACGAATTACACCCCAGCCTTCAAACTCCCAGACAAAGTCAAATCTGCCAGCCTCCATGCTCTCTACAGCAGGGACGTTACCAACTTCGACAAACTCAAGTGTGCTCGCGTCGCCACCGTCACAAGTCACTAAGGTTTTGATAAGATGCGTTTCAAGAGCACCACCCCAGCCTCCATACAATTTACCTTCCAACTCTCGCGGTCGCGTAACCCCAGAGGAGTTCAACAACATTAGGCTTGAGTCATTATGAGGAACCACTGCAGCTACCGATAATGCCTTAATACCCGCATTCCGTGCGGGGAGCAAATATTCAGAATACGAGAAACCAAAATGTGCAGTACCTGCTCCTACTGCTGCCTCAACTCCGACCGCAGCCGGTTCAATAATAGTCAGGTCAATCCCTTCATTCTCGAACCAACCTTTATGCTTGGCTAGATAGATACCTGCATGATTAGTATTCGGCGTCCAATCGAGCATAAGCGTTACTTCACGCATTTCTGCTGGGTCATCACTGCCACTGCATGCAGTAAGTCCCAACATCAACATACAAAACAAGCCGACATAGAGTGTCGTCCTTTTCCTGATATTCATTACTCGTATCCCTTCATTGACTTCATGCCTGTTTTCTTTTATTTATCTGCATACATAGCGCCCTCTGAGCTATGCCAAGGCATCGCTACCCGGGCAAGCCAGCGAACTAGTAAAAATAAACAAATACTTAAAAGAGCAATTAAAACGACAGCTACGAACATTTGATCTGTTCGGTAAGCTCGCTGTGAACGACCAATGAACAACCACAGGCCTGAAGTACCTCCGGCAAACTCACTAAATACAGCTCCAAGAATCGCATAAGTTGCTGCAATTTGGAGTCCAGAAAAAAAAGCCGGAAGTGCCTGAGGGATTCTCACCAATCTCAATAATTGCCAGCGTGTAGCACCCATAGATTTAAGTAATTCAAGTAATTCCTGGTCAGATCTCATCAACGCATCCGCCGTATTAATAGCAATTGGAAAAAAACAAACCAGCGTTACTATTCCAATCTTGGGTTGAATGCCAAAACCGAACCAAACAACAATTAGCGGAGCTAACACCATCATTGGAATATTTTGTGTGATAACGAGAATTGGTAAAAAAGCCCGTCGGATAAAGCCGAAACTTGAAATAAGGGCACCTACTATAGCGCCGACGAAAATCGCAAGAATCAAACCTCCCAGTGCTTCAGTAACAGTCGTTAGGGCGTGACCCAACAAAACGCTACGAAGACGGAAAGCTTCACCCATAATTTGGCTTGGCGCCGGCAAAATTCCTCGAGGAATATCCCAAAATTTAACCGCTACTTCCCAAAAAA
>Ga0302127_10000021_pt1 | contig 67769 bp, 71 predicted proteins | sample CB4_SCM_MG_FD_204452 | JGI IMG/M metagenome (GOLD analysis project Ga0302127, IMG submission 204452) | Marine microbial communities from Western Arctic Ocean, Canada - CB4_SCM | ecosystem: Environmental > Aquatic > Marine > Oceanic | place: Canada: Western Arctic Ocean | collected 2017-09-24
GGGTCTGACATGGAACCCACCACGAATGGTGGTTATCGTCTCCGCTATCACGCTCTTGGAGAATTGTGCAAGAGGTGAGGGGATTTGGACGAATGAGGAGATGGCCCCAATGAAGATCATGTTATTCAAGCTGCTTGCATTGCTTGCAGTATTCACGTTGATTGCCGCGGCATGCGGTGATGACGACGATGATGCAACCCAAGCTGGCAGTGAGCCAGCGGCCGAAGAACCAGCCGCCGAAGAGCCGGCTGCTGAAGAGCCGGCTGCTGAAGAGCCGGCTGCTGAAGAGCCGGCTGCTGAAGAACCAGCTGCTGAAGAACCAGTCGTTGAGTGTGAGCTCGCTCGTGGTGTCTCCGATGACACCATCCTCTTCGGCTCGTCGATGCCGCTTACCGGCAACCTCGCAGCCCTCGGAGCAGACGCAACATTCGCCATCGAGATGACTGCCAAGCGCATCAATGACGCAGGTGGCATCTACGGCCGCATGATTGAGATCATCGTCCAGGACGATGAGTACAACGCCGAGAAGACCACTGCGAACTCGCAGTACTTCATCGACCGCGAAGAAGTGTTCGCCATTTGGGCCAGCATCGGCTCGGCTCCGCTCGTGTCAGCGATCCCGCTGCATGACGAGTCGAACACGCCGACCTTGTTCCCTTGGGCGCAGGACCTCAGCCTTTATGACATTGAAGCGCACCCGCTGTTCTTCTCGGTCAACCCCCCGGCTTATGCCCAGACGAAGGGTTTCTCCGACTACCTGAAGAATAACTTCGACACCTCCGAAACCAGGGTTGGCTTGTTGACGATCAACTCGGTCGACGGCGAGCAGACTGTGAATGGCTTCAAGGACGGCCTCGGCGGCGATCTCCTCGTCAGCGAGCAGACGTGGGAGCCTGACGCAACCACCGTGCTTCCGCAGGTCCTTGCGCTCAGCGATGCCGGCGTGACCGATGTCTACATCGGTACCGGTGACGCATTGTTCGCCCAGTTCCTGCAAGAAGCCGATCAACTCGGTCTCGAAGCACGCTTCTGGGGTTCGACCGGCACGATTACGGCGAACACCATTGCATTGGCCGGCGACTTGGCTGAAGGCGCCTATGGCGTCAACGTCATTGCCAGCGGCTCGGCTGTGGAAGTCCCCGGCATCGCTGCTTACAACGCCGAAATGAAGGCAGCCGGTGCTGAAGACGATCAAATCGGTACTGCTAGCCTTTTGGCTTACACCGGTGGCCTGGTCCTCGAAGAGGCCCTCAACCGGGCCGGCGAGTGCCTGACGATTGATTCCTTTGTGGAAGCAATGGAATCGATCAAGGACTTCGATACCGGTGGCATCATGGCACCGCTGAACTTCTCAGCGGACAACCACCTCGGCAACAACGGTGTGGTCATGCTCAAGGTCATCGATGGCGTGTGGGTAGGGATTGGCTGATCTGACGTAGCGTGTGACGTCGGCCCCTTTACGGGGTCGGCGTCACAGTGCGGTTCCTTTGGAACTAACGCATCTCAGCCGGGTCATTTGACTTTTTGGGATGTTTGCTAGTTGAATCCCACGGTCGGAGCCCTCTTCGTTGGGCTGCGATGCATTTTCCCTGCCTGGTGATTGTCGCCGACGGGGCGCTTCGGGGGGAGCAAGAATGAGCTCTTTAATTCAGTTGATGTGGTCGGGTCTGATCTCAGGGTTCGCGTATTCGCTTGTCGCTCTGGGCCTCGTGCTCGTGTTCAAGACCGCACGTATCCTCAACTTCGCCGCCGGCACAATGGCCGGCTTCGGCGGTTTCCTCGCCTACTGGTTTTCCGTCGAAAAGGGTGTGCCGTGGGGTTTTGCCATCCTGCTAGCGCTGCTCCTGAGCGGCGTCGGCACGGCGATCATCGAACGGCTGACTATTCGCCCCTTGATCGGTGAAAAAAGTTTCCTTCCCATCGTGGTCATGACTCTTGGCATTGAAGTCGCACTCGCCAACTGGTCGCTGGAATGGTGGGGTGGGACTGCGAAGAGCTTCCCAGTGCCTGGCAGCATCGATCGCACTAACTGGGAGATCAGCGGGGTGCGCTTTAACGCATGGCACCTCGTGATCGCCGGGGCCACCTTCGCGACCCTGGCAATTGTCGGCTACATCGTCAACCGCACCGAGTTAGGTCTCGCGATGCGTGCTTTCGCTGAGGACAAAGAGGCTGCGAAACTCATGGGTATCAAGGAGTCGACCGTGTCCCAGGTCACCTGGGTCCTCTCGGCACTGGTCGGCAGTGTCACCGGCATCCTCTACGCTCCAGTGCTCTTCCTCCAGCCTGACTACATGAACGTCATCTTCATCAAGGGCTTCGTGGCCGCGATCCTCGGCGGGTTCACCAGCCTCTCGGGCGGCGTCTTCGGCGGGCTGTTGCTCGGCGAGCTCGAAGCGTTCGCCGTGAAGTATTCACCCAGAGAGTTCGCTGCGGCTTTGCCCGTAGTGATCGTGTTCATCATCCTCCTCGTGAGACCGCTCGGCCTGTTCACTCGGGCCAAGTCGCACGAGCGGGTCTGAGGAGGCTGCCATGACTGTTACTGACCGAAACACCACCTCAAGCGCTGACTCGGGCCGGACGGCGTCGAGTGCGCTCGAACGGGCGGGCATCCCACTCCCCACTTACTTCCGGATCAATCACATCCTCGGCCTCGTGTTCTTCATTGCGATCTGGTTCCTGGCAGATTCCTACAGCCAGTACTCCCAGGTCATGATGCTGACGGTCATCTATGCCGTCATCGGTGCCAGCCTGATCGTGGTGCATGGGCTAGCGGGCCAGCTGACACTAGGTCACACGATCTTCGTCGCGGTGGGCGCTTTCCTCTCGGCCAACATCACCGCTTCATGGGGGCGCGGTCTAGAAACCGAGATACCCATAGCGTTTGCTGTTGCGCTGCTCCTTGGTCTCCTTGTTGGTCTCCCGAGTCTCCGCGTGGGCGAGTTGTACCTGGCCCTGGCGACGTTCGCCATAGCGTTCGTTGGCGTCCAGGTTTTGTTCGAATGGAAACAATTCACCAGCGGCGGAACCGGCAAGCCCGCAGGCACGCTTGAGTTCTTTGGACATGAGTTCAACCGAGGCATCACCTTGGTACGCATCTCACTCGTGGTACTTGTCATCGTCTTCTGGCTCGTCGGTAACATGATCGATGGCCGGACCGGGCGAGCCATGAATGCTCTACGCACAAGCGAAACTGCCGCTAAATCCGTGGGTATTCCGGTCCCGTGGCTCAAAGTGCTTGCCTTCGGAATCGGCGGTGGCTTTGCTGGCATCGCCGGCGTGCTCTACATCCATTCGATCCGGCGCGCCATCCCCGAGAACTTTGGCGTGAACTTTTCGATCATCGTGATCTTGACGCTCATCATTGGTGGCCAGCACCGCCTGGCCGGCGCGGTGGTGGGCGCGATCTTCGTTCGCTGGATCCCCGAGTTGAGCCGAGATATCCAGCAGTACGAGGGAATGATCTACGGCGGTGTGCTAATCATTCTGACCCTCTTCTCGCCCAACGGGCTCGTTGGCCTGTTCGAGAAGGCCTTCAAGGCGATCCGCAACATCGTCAAACCCAAGCCGCCATTGGAACTTGACCACGTCGATGGACAGGCGCTTGCGTCGCCGTTGCTGGCTGATCTGGCCGGGCCGAAGCGGGGGCACCTGGTTGTTGATGATGCCAGGGTCTCCTTCGGCGGCGTTCACGCTGTCGACGGCGTTAGCTTCGAGGTCGAAGCGGGAGCGGTGACCGGGTTGATTGGCTCGAACGGGGCTGGCAAGACCACCTGTTTCAACGCGATGACCGGCCACGTGAAGGGCGCCAGTGGCCGTTTCCTTCTCGACGACACCGATCTGAGCGGGAACCCGATCCATCAGCGGGCCTTGTCTGGCATGGGGCGAACGTTCCAGAACTTGAACCTGCACGGGGATTTGACCGTGCTCGATCATGCGTTGCTGGGCCTCGACCGCGAGCTCGGCTATAGCCGGATATCGGAGTTCTTCCGGCTTCCGTGGGTCCTCAAAGCTGAACGGCGGGCGTACTGTCGAGCCGCCGAACTTCTCGACCACATGGCCTTGCTCGAACACTGGAACGACAAAGTCGAGGATCTGCCCTACGGCTTGCAGAAGCGAGTCGATGTGGTGCGGGCCATCGCCACGAACCCGGCGATCTTGTTGCTGGACGAGCCGGCCGCAGGCCTGCCGACCGCCGAGGCCGCCGTGATGATGGAACATGTTCGCCAGTTCGCCGAGTTCACCGGCGCCGGTGTGTTGGTGATCGAACACAACGTTGAGCTGGTCGCGAACGTCTGTGAGCGAGTCATCGTCATGGACGCTGGGAAGATTCTTGCTGACGGAACTGCCGAAACAGTCATGGCTGACGAACGCGTCATCGCCGCTTACCTGGGGGCTTGATCATGACCGGACTACAAATCAAGGACCTCAAGGTCGGCTACAAGCGAAACCAGGTCATCCATGGCCTGAACCTGCATGTCGACCGTGGTGAGCGTGTCGCTCTCTTGGGCGCCAACGGCGCCGGCAAGTCGACGATCCTTAAGACCATTTCGGGACTGCTCACGCCAAGCACAGGCACGATCAGCTTCGACGGTGAGGATGTCACGGGTCAGAAGGCATCGAACATCGTCGACCGCGGCATCATCCATGTACCCGAGGGCCGGCGCGTGTTTCCTGCCCTCAACGTTGAGGAGAACCTCCAGGTTGCCAACTACGGTCGGGGCGCCAAGCGCCTTGAGGAGGGCTTGGCCGTGGCCTACGCAACGTTCCCGATCCTGAAAGAACGCCGTAACCAGGCAGCTGGGCTACTCAGTGGTGGCCAGCAGCAGATGCTGTCGTTGGCCCGAGCTATCATCGCCCGACCCAAGCTCTTGTTGATCGACGAGATGTCGTTGGGGCTCGCACCGGTGTTGGTCAAGGAGTTCTACGACACGTTGGGGCAGCTCTTCTCCGATGACGTCACGCTCTTGTTGGTGGAACAGAACGCCGGTATGGCGCTGGCTCACTGCAAGCGTTTCTACGTCATCCGCAACGGCGAACTCGCACTTGAAGGCAATGCCGCCGAGTATCGTGACGATCCCACCGCACTGCAGTCGGCTTACCTCGGCGTCTAAGCTCCCGTGTTCGACGCTGTCACCGGCCGAAGGGCAGTTCTTCGCCGGTGTCATCGTCCCACTGGCTGCGCGAGGTGGCGAAGAGGTCGCCGCCGTACACGTGTAGTGCTCGCATGGGTGCCGAGCCCGAGTTCGTGATCCGATGCACGGCATCGGGTGGAAGCGCCAGAGCGTCGCCCTCGCCCAAGATGGCTCGGCCTGTTTCTGCGATCCCGTCGGACATGCGATCGTAGAAAATGTTGTCTTCGTTGCCTTGATAGATCCCGACCACAGCCCAGATGGTGTGGTTGTGGGCCGGGCTGACAAAGCCCGCCGCCACCTCGAGCCCGAGCACGGTGAGGTTGTCGTCTCGATGCACAACCGCAGCTTGGCCGGGCGCAGGCCGGAGCGCCTCGATGCGCGCGGACAGCGCGCCCGCATCGGCAATGACCGCTTGCACGGCATCGGCCACCCGTTCGGCAGCGTCAGGCTCGTCAACCAGTGACGCACAAGTTTGGACGAAGGCAGCCAGGTCGGTCATGACGCGACTTTAGTCCTGAGTCGCCGGGCCTGGCCGGTGGCCACTAGGTTCGACCCCTTGGCCGCCGCTCCCTCCAGCTTCATGACACCCGTTCCGACGCGGGCATGGGTGGTGCTCATCGTGGTGAGCATTGGACAGATGACCACCACGTTCGCCGGCTCGGCACTCAACGTTGGTTTCGGTGTCATCGAAGAAGACCTCGGCGTTGAACGAACGACGTTGGCTTGGTCGATATCCGGCTATGCGATCGCGGCGGCCGCGTTCATCCTGGCTGCCGGCCGAGCGGTCGACCGCGTCGGCGGCCGCCGAGTGTTCTTGTGGGGCATGGCGGGGTTCGCTGTGGGTTCGCTGGTGTCGGCGGTGGCGCCAGGGGCAGGCACGTTGATAGCGGGTCGAGTTATCCAGGGGCTCGCAGCGTCGGCCATGATTCCCAGCTCACTGAGTCTGGCGTTGCACGAGTTTCCCCTTCAACGCCGATCGCTAGCCGTGAGTGTGTGGGGTGGCATTGCCGCGGTCGCCGGCGCCTCCGGCCCACCGCTTGGGGCGGCGCTGATCGAGCTGGGCAGTTGGCGCTTGGTCTTCGTTGTTCTTGTCGTCTTCAGCGTGGGGGTGTTCATCATTGGGTTTGTGGTGCTGACTGATCCGCCGTTGGGGCGGTCTCAGGGGCGCGTCGACGTCATCAGCGGGCCCTTGGCTTCCTTGGCCGTTGGGCTTCTGGTGGCCGCGCTGTTACAAAGCGCCGTATGGGGGTGGGGTGATGCGCGCGTCTTGGCCGCGTTGGCGGCTTCGCCGATCCTGCTCGCCGTGGTCGGGCGACGCTCCTCGACCCATCCGACTCCGCTGGTGGACCTCGCGCTGCTACGCAAGCGCCGATTCGTGACTGCGTCATCGATGACCACCGTCTACAACGCCGCAGCAACCGGCTACTGGCTGGCCGCCCCGCTCTTTTTGCAGACCATTCGGGACTGGAGCATCCTCCAGTCAGGGTTCGGAATTATCGGTACACCCATCACGCACATGCTCGTCACCGGCCCCTTTGGACGGCTGGCCGACCAGGGTCGGCACAAGTTGCTGATGGTCATCGGTGCGTTGATGACCGCCGGGGCCTTTGGCGGGTTCGCAATAGTCGTCACGGAAACCTCGAGCTACTGGACATCGATCCTGCCGCTAACGATCCTGTTGGGAGCTGGGACCGGGATGGCTTGGCCGGTGTTCACCTCGGCGGCGCTGATCGGTGTCGAACCAAGCCAGTACGGGCAGGCCAACGGGCTGAACCTCACCATGCGCCAGCTTGGCGCGGCCATCGGCATAGCTGTGGTGATTGCGGTCGTCGGGAACAGCGGGGAAGCGACCCTCGACGACTTCTCGGCGGCGTGGGCTATGGCTGCGATCGCGTTGGTCTGCTGTGCTGCGGTTATCGCCGTTGCCTACCCGAGTAGATCGTCCGCCCACTGAGCCGTCCCCGTTCCCCGGTGGGTCGACGGCATTGGACGCGCTGGCATAGTCTCCAACCATCACCCCGGAGGTAAGCATCCATGCGTACGTCGACACCATCCGAAGCCGCTCTCGAGTACATCAACGCGTACAACTCACATGACCCCGAGCGGCTTCGCCGCGGGTATCACCCGGACTTCGTCGTAAGCAATCCGATCTTCGAAGGAACCAAGAACGCCGATGAAACAGTCGCTTTCATCTCCCACGTGTGGGACACCTTGACGGGTGCTCGATTCGAGTTGTTCAATCTGGCCGTTGACGGAGACACAGCGTTGCTCGAGTTCACGTTCGCGTGGGACGACCAGCGCGACAACACCACTAAGCGGACACCGGTCGCTGATGTCTTCACGGTGAAAGATGGGCTGCTCTACAACCTGCGCGCCTACATGGAGGGCACCATGGTGCACGGCTGGGTGGAAGAAATGGGCGGCTAGTCGCAACCCGCACGAGCCCGGCAAACGGGTTCGCTCGCCTTGGTCAGGCCAAGACGCCGTTGGGTGCGGCCTCGAGGTCGGCCCAGTGGAGGTTCACTGGACCCCCAATACTGATGAGGATGAAGTCGACGCCCTCGGGTCCAGGCTTTTCGGGCCCGTAGCTGCGGCCGCCCTTCACCCACCGGACGTCACCGGTTTCATAGAACGGTTCTTGTGGCCCGAACTCCATGGCCCCACCGATGATGAAGTACACGGTGTCGAAGTCGTGCCAGTGCTCACCGGCGATGTAGTCAGGCGAAAATCGGCTTCGGAGAATGTACGGGTCCCCGTCGGAGAGTATTTTCACGGGTTGGGTCGGGCGTCCGGCGGGGTCAGGGAAATCCATCCATTCGGGATCGTCGATGTTGACTTGTCCAAACGGCTGATCGAAGGTCGCGACGCGTTCGGTGAGCTCGGATGGGACGTCGTAGATGTCTGCCCAATTGAGTCCCACTTCGCCGCCGAGCCCGAGGATGAAGAACTCACAGCCCTCGGGTCCCGCTTCTTCGGGTCCGTAGACGTGGCCGGCCTTGACCCATCGGATGTCGCCGGGCCCGTAGCTACCTTCGCCGCCGACCTTCATCTCACCTTTGGTCATGATGTAGACGGTGTCGTAGGGGTGCCAGTGATCGCCGGCGTAGAAGTTGGGCGGGAACTGGACCTCGAGAAGGTTCGGTCCGTTCAGGGGGGTCAGATTGCGGACCGGGCTCGTGGGGCGATCGTTGGGATCGTGGAACATCTCCCACTTCACATCGCTAGGGCGGATTCGGCCGTAGAGCGGTGCTGCACTCGTCATGTGCCGAGGCTAGCAGGGCCCTGTCGGCCGAGGTCTGGGTCAGGCGAGCTGTTCGCGGAGCTCGACCTTACGGATCTTGCCGGTTGCAGTACGCGGAAACTCCGTGACCTCGATGAATGACTCCGGCACCTTGATCTTGGCCAACCGGTCAACGCACCAGGCTTTGAGGTCGTCCAGGTCGGTGGGCTCTCGGAGCTCGACAAATGCTGCGGGTCGTTCTCCCCAGTCAGGGTCGGGCCGGCCAACGACGGCAACTTCCGCGACTGCTGGGTGGTCATACAGCACGGACTCGATCTCGCTGGGGTAGATGTTGACACCGCCGCTGATGAGCATGTCCTTGGCTCGACCGACGATGTACAGGTATCCCTGGCTGTCTTGTCGGGCCAGGTCGCCCGTATGAAACCAGCCGTCGATGATGGCTTCGGCTGTGCGCGCAGGATCTCGCCAGTATCCGGCCATTACCTTTTCGGTCCGGACGCACACTTCGCCAACATCGCCGTCCGCCACGATCAAACCTGACTCATCGCGCAGCTCGATTCTGACACCCGGCACGGTTCGGCCACACGAGTCCAATAGCTCCGGGCGACCGGTCATAGCGGTGTCATGGTCGGCGGGGAGGAGACCGGTGAGATTGGTGACACATTCCGAGATGCCGTAGCCCTGGTACAGCTCGCAGCCGAACGCTGCATAGGCCCGTTCGATGAGCGGCCCGGAGGTGGGGGCGGCGCCGTAGACGATCAGGCGAAGGCTGGACAGGTCGCGCTGACCAAACTCAGGATGGTCGAGCACGAGTCGGAGTTGTGCAGGGACGAGAACGGTGATGGTCACGCCTTGGGCCTCGACTGCTTCGAAGAACGCCTCGGGGCTGAAACGGGGGAGCACAACATGGGTTTGGCCGTCGGCCAGCATCGAGCTGACGCGGGTGCCTGTGGCGGCGTGATACATCGGTGTGGTCGAGAGGTAGACATCGTCGGACCGGAATTGCTGCACCAGGGCCATGGTCAGCCCGTTGAAGGCCAGGCCCCGCTGGGTCAGGCACACGCCCTTGGGACGGCCAGTCGTTCCGCTGGTGTAGATGACCAACGCCACGTCGTCTTCGGTGGCCCGGTCGATGTCGACGAAGGGTTCTGAGGCCAGAAAGCCGCGGTAGGTGTCACCGTCGAACTCGACCAGCTGACCGGTGGAGCCCAGGGCCTCCAAACGATCAACGTAGTTGGCGGCGGCCACGGTGAGCACGGGCTCGGCATTCGAGAGGATGTACTCGACCTCGGGATCGGTGAGTTGGGTGTTGACGGGCACGGCCGCCGCCCCCAGGTACGCGACTGCCAGATAGACGTCGAAGTAGACCAGGCCGTTCCCGGCCATCAGCGCGACCCGGTCACCCCGGCCGATGCCCGCCGATTCAAGGCCTGCGGCTAGTCGACGGACCCGGTCGGCGAACTCGGCAAACGTCACCGATGGCCCGCCGGCGACTGTTACGGCCGTGTGATCGGGGTACAGCGCCGCGTTGCGTTCCAGCAGATCAACCACGCGCATGGGCTATGCGCCATGACCGAGATCGGCCGCCAGCTTCGTGCCGACCGCGTTGACGGGTGTTCCCGACACCAGGTCGCCGACATAGGTCGACGCATTGACGTAATAGTAAAAGCTGAGCTTGCGTTCTGCGAAGAGCCACTCGCCCGAGACCCGCCGGTAGACATCGTCGTAGCGCACAGCCGAGATCATGGGGTTGTTTTCGCGCAAGACCTCGGCGTGAGACAATAACAGGCCTGTCGCTCGATCCGGATCATTCGGATCCATGTCGACCGCATGCCCGTGGGTGACGTGGAAGCTCCCCAGGATGGTGTCCCACCGCCCGGCGAGAGCGTCCATCACTGCTTCGATACCTTGCGCATCGACGACACCGTTGACCCAGTACCACCGCGCGTCCTCGGTGAATTGGGCACGGAGGCCAGCGGCGTCGTGTGCGTCCACGACGTCGCCGTAGCGAACGGCGAGTTGCTTGATTTGGTCTCGATCCTCGAGCTCTTGGACCCGGTTCTCGAGTGCGGCTAATCGCGCTGCAACATCATCCATTGCGTGGCCCCTTTTTCTGTTCGGATCTTGGTCGTGCTTTCCCGGCCTGGAGCCAGAACACTATGGTTCAACTATGGACGCAAGCCAAACACGTGTACACAACCGGAAAGCTATCAAGGCCTACTTCGACTTGATCGCCACGGGCGATGTCGATGCCCTGGCCAAGTATTGGCATGACGACCTTCTCTTCGAGGCGCCGTTCTCGTTTACGGGGACGCCATCACAGACTCAAGGTAAGGCCACGGTCTATGACCGTCTCGCGGGCTCGTATGGCTTGGTCACGATGGCATTCTCGATCACCGAGATTCACGACCTGGCCAATCCCGACACGTTCTTCGTCGAGTACACCAGCGACGGCAACATGGTCGGATCAGGCGAGCGCTATCAAAACGTCTACATCACCATGGTTGAATTTCGTGACGGGTTGATGAGCCGGTTTCGCGAGTTCTACGACTCCCAGCGTTGCGCCGCTGCATTTGGCCACCTTTTGGGCCCCAACCATTAGGGGTCTCATCGGCGGGTCATGAAGCCCGCATCCTCGCGGTCCCATATGTCATCGTCGCGGTTCGCACGGAGTTCGTGCTTACGAACCTTCTCGGTTGGGGTCTTGGGGAGCTCGTCGACTGCGACGATGTAGCGGGGCATCATGAATCGGGGGAGACGCGGCTGGAGATACTCCATCAAGGCCAAGGGGTCGAACCCGTCGCTTGACGGGACAACGAACAGCTTGATGTCTTCCTCGCCGAGCTCGGACGGCACGCCAATGGCCGCAGACTCGACCACGGTCGGGGCATCGTTGACCACGGCCTCGAGCTCCATCGACGAGATATTCTCGCCCCGATGCCGAATGGCGTCCTTCATGCGGTCGAGGAAGTAGAAGTAGCCGTCCCCGTCGTACATGCCGGCGTCACCGGTGTGGAACCAATAGTTGCGCCAGGCCTCGGCTGTCGCCTCAGGATTGCGCCAATAGCCGGTCATCAACAGCCAAGGTTCCTCGGCGCGAACGGTGATCTCGCCCAAGGTATTCGCTGGGACTTCGTAGTCATCCTCATCGACGATGCGTACTTGATAGCCCTCGCGCAGGCGTCCCGCGCTGCCTTTGGGGCCGAGGTGCCAACCCGACATGATCGGACACGAAATCTCGGTCATGTTGAAGACCGTGGCGATGGTGAAGTTGAACCGTTGCATGAATGCGTCGGGGTCGTCGGGCAGTGGGGCCATCAGGACGTTGCGCAACGGATGGTCACGGTCGTCGGGCTGGGGAGCCAAATTCCAGATGAACGCGGGAGTCGACCCAATCAGCATCGTGCAGGTGCAGTCGAAGCGGCGAATGTCGTCCCAGAAATCGGCGGTCTTGAATGCATCCCGAAGGACGAATCGGCCGCCAAAGAGCGCGGAGGCATAGAACGCGAGCTTTCCGCTCATGTGGAACATCGGGAACGGCGAGTACCAGGCATCGCCGGAGCCGAGTTTGTCGAGCGGAATGCACCCGGTGGCCGACGCGTGGGCATGAGCCCACGGAATGATCACGCCTTTCGATGGTCCGGTTGTTCCCGAGGTGTACAAGATGCACGCGGTGTCGTGAGGCTTCGGCCGAACCAGGTCGCGAGGCGGAGCGGAACGTGCCAACAGCTCCTCCGCAGCCAACACGTTGAAGGGTGCGTTGTCGGGCTGGTCGCCCAGCACAACAAGAGTCTCGAGTTGTTCGAGGCCGGGGGCAATGGCCGCAACGTGTTCGACAAAGCGAGCCCCGACGATGGCAACGCGGGCGCCGGCGTTGTTCAGGACATGGGTGAGAATCCGCCCCACGTAGGCCGTGTTGACTTGGACTTCGATCGCGCCAACACGAGCAACGGCCAGCCAGGTCATCGCGGACTCAAACATGTTGTCGAGCATCACGACCACGGTGTCGTCGGGCTTGACGCCTTCACTTTGCAGCGCGCCGGCCCAGGCCAGCACGGCCGTGTCGAGTTGTCCGAACGTCAAGCTCGAGCCATCGACGTGCTGAAGGAAGAGCTGGTCGGTGTGGGAAATGGCATGGTCTGCCAAGAGGTTCGGCAGTACGTGAGCGTCAGTCAGCATCGGGTGCCTCGGCCGATGTGGTGAGCGAGGTGGCGAGCGATGCCGGGAGGAGGACCTCGGCTTGCCCTTGCAGAATTATTTCGCCGCCGTCTCGCACCAATTCGACGTCGCAGTGGGCCATGATCCTGTTTCCGAGATTGCTGCTCTCGCCGTTCTTGGTTTCGCGAAGCTCGACCACTTTGCCCCGGGCCTCCAACCGATCGCCGGGACACGAGATCGAATGGAAGCGCATCTGGATCCGACGAATCGCCTGCGGCGAGCCAGCCCACGCGATCAGCATGTTCATTACGTAGGCGATGTTGGCCGGGCCTTGATTCACGCGGCCGCGAAGACCGAGCTCCGCAACCAGCTCCTCGTCGACGTGGACCGGGTTCATGTCTCCCATCACGTCCATGACGGCGACGATGTCCTCGATGCGGACTTCGGGAACGACGAAAGGCGGGATAGTGGTCACGATGCAGCCTCTGCTGTCCGGGGGAAGACATAGGTTTCGTCCGACACCACGATCAATATGTTGTCGGGGTCGACGAGCTCGAGATGCAGCGTCACGAGGTCGAATACCCCTGCTCGGCTGCCACGCTTTCGTTCCACAGAAGCAATGTGGCCGCGGACCAGATAATCAACACCGATGAGCATCGGTTGGTGGTAGGTGAGGTCGCCCTCACCGAACAGGACACCCGAGTCCATGTCGGCGCCGACCATGTCGAAGAACTCGGGCAAGTTCCATCCCATGCCGCAGTGGGGTGCCACGTGTGCATAGACCGGGTGGGCGACACCGAACGCGTAGTCCTCGGCGTGCACGGCGCCGACGGCCTTCGCGTGGGCTTCGGGTTCGATCAAATAACTGCCGTCGGGGAGTTCGGTCCCGACAAGCGCTTCGAGGTCACTGAAGTTCATGATGTGGTCTTTCGCGCCGGGCCACGGGCCGTCTGATGGGGGCGAACCGTTCGACGTTTCAGGTTAACTATTAGCAGGAACTCGTCAACCAGGGTATTTTTGTGGTGACGGCCAGCAGACCATGGGGGAACAATCGTTGAGCGACACTACTGACGTCGACCTGACCGGGGCATTCAATGCCTACGTGACCGACCCCGAGTCGTGCGACCCCTATGACATCTTCGCCCGGATGCGCGATGAAGCACCCGTTCTGTGGAGTGAGCCCCTCCAAGCCTGGGTCATGACTCGTTGGCCCGATGTCTCACGAATGTTCGAAGACACCGAGCACTTCGGTCCGCTGATGAACCAGCCCGGGACATCGAGCATCTTTGGTCGCGCGCTGCTCCAGATGGCGGGCGACGAACATCGACGCAAGGAAACCATCATTGCGAAACGTATCCGCAGCCCCAAGCGTCTGACCGCCGATCTCGACGACCTCATCCGCTCGCTGGCGGAGGAATATGGCGACGAGTTGCCTCTCGCCCCTGATGTCGCCGACCTGCGCACCGGGCTCACCGAGCCCGTGCCCCTCGGTGTGATCGCCGAGCTTATGGACATGTCCGAGGCCGGCAACTTCCGGCACTGGTATCAAGACATCGTTTCCGCCGGCATCTCCAACGTCAACAAGGACCCGCACATCCACGCCAAGGGCGAGGCCGCCCGCGACGAGTTGTTTGCGTTTGTTACGCCAAGCATCGAAGAACGTCGTGGTTGCCCCGGCGACGAGCTGTTGTCCGATCTTTGCTCCATGGAGTACGAGGGCGAACGGTTGTCTGACGACGAGGTTCGGAGCTTCACGGCATTCTTGTTGTCTGCCGGTATCGAAACCACCGATCGCGCGTTCGCCAACTTGGTGAAGCACCTGATCCTCCAACCCGATCAGTGGCGGCGTATCAAAGAGGACCGATCGTTGGTGAGCTCAGCGGTCACCGAGATCCTCCGGTATCGCCCGCCGGTCCAGGGCACGATTCGTTTGGCGCTGCAGGACTTTGACATTGATGGGACCGTGGTCCCGGCCGGCTCGAAGGTGTTCTCGTTCATCTCCAGCGCCAATCATGACCCATCAGTCTTCAACAATCCTGAGATCTTCGATGTCGGCCGATTCGTCGGTGGCGAACGTCCCCACTACACCCCGATCGGGCCCGTACGGGCATTCGGCGCGGGACCGCACACCTGCACGGGTTCACTCTTGGCGAAACTCGAGATGGAACGGACACTTGAGTACCTGTTGGACCGATTCGACCGGATCGAGTTCGCCGGCGAAGTCCCGGTCGACACCGGCTTGATGCTCCGGTCCCCGGCGTCGCTCGACGTGCTGTTGCATCCGGTCAGCTGAACGCCGGTTATACCAGTCGCTATCAAGACCAACCGACGAAGACTACAGAAGACCACCGAGGAGACACGGAGACCAATGGGAGAGCGACTACAGGGAAAGCGCACGATCGTGACGGGCGCGGGCTCGGGAATTGGGGCGACCGCTGCCGCCTTGTTCGCGTCTGAAGGTGCACAAGTGATTTGCGCGGACATCAACGGCGATGCTGTCGCCGCACTTGCGGCCGAGATCGGCTCTGCAGCCAAGGCCGTCCAGGTGGACGTGGCCGACCCGGCCTCCTGCGAGAACATGGTGGCCGAGACTATGGCTGCTTTCGGGGGCGTTGACGCTGTCTACTCCAACGCAGGTATCGCCGGGCCGGGACGAGCAGGTGACATCAGTCTCGAGGATTGGAACCGTGTGCTGTCGATCAACCTGACCGGCAAGTGGCTGGCGGTCAAGTATGCGCTGCCGCACATGATCGAGGCGGGTGGTGGCTCGTTGGTTCTCCAGGCCAGCGTCGGAGGCATCGTCGGCGTCCCCGGGATTGCCGCCTATGCCGCAGCCAAAGCGGGGGTCATTGGGCTGACCAAGCAGATGGCCGTCGACTACGGGCCCGACAACATTCGCGTCAACGCCGTGTGCCCGGGCACAGTCCCGACACCTCTCGTGCGCGAGACCTATGAGCAAAGGGGCGGCTTTGCTTCCACGGCGGCGGTCGGTGAGGATGCGACCATCGACGACATGATTGATGCTGCGAGTGCTCGTCACCCCATTGGGCGGGTGGGCACCACAACCGACGTTGCTCAACTGGCGCTTCATCTCGCGTCCGACGAGGCCAACTGGACCACCGGGTCGATCTTCACGGTCGACGGCGGCATGACCGCGGCCTGAGGGAGATCATTATGACCGGATCACTGTCGCTTGAACATGGCGACGCGATGGAAGAGATGTTCGAGCGCGGATGGACCGACGGGCTGCCCGTCGTGCCGCCGACCCCAGAGTTGGTCCAAGCCATGCTCGATCATGCTGGTGTTGTGGCCACCGACGTTGTCGGCACGGTGCCCGAGCGGTCGCGGACGGTCACAGCCGATAAGGCCGCGATTAACGCGGTCATGGCCGGCTGTCGTCCCGAGTACTTCCCTGTTGTTCTCGCCGCGCTGGCGGCCATGCTCGAACCCGTCTTTGGCGCACACACCGTGGTCACCAGTACCGGAGGCGCTGCGCTGTGCGTGGTGGTCAGTGGTCCGCTGGTCGATGAACTCGGCTTCAACTCCTATCGCAACGCGTTGGGTCCGGGGAACCGGGCCAACGCGACGGTTGGTCGGGCAGTTCGTCTCGTGGCGATGAATGTGCTGGGAGCGCGTTCGGACAGTCTTGACGGTTCCTCGCTGGGCCACCCTGGGAAGTTCACGATGCTCGTGGCCGAGGAGGCCCCGCCCGAGGGTTGGGATCCGCTCGGAGTGGAACTGGGCTACGAGCTCGAGGACACGACGGTCTCGATGTTTGCCACCGAGAGCCCGCACCAGATCGCTAACCACCTCAACGGAGACCCCGAAGGCATCCTGCTCACTTTCGCCGCGGCCATGAGCAACCCCGCGACGTATTGTGTCGGGAAGGGTCACGAAGCGGTGATCGTTGTTGGGTATGAACACCGTCGTGCGCTGGCCGAGGGCGGCTGGACCAAGCCGCAGGTCAGAGAATTCCTGGCTGAGCACAGCCGCGTTACACCAGAACAACTGGCTACAGGTGGTGTCCTGCTCGAGAACACCAAGCAGAACGACATGATCCCCGGACCCGACGGCAAGCTCGGCACGGTTACTGGTCCCGACGACATCCATCTGGTCACAGCCGGCAGTCCAGGCGCCGGCTGGTCCGCGTATATTCCCGCCTGGGCGCCCAAGGTCCACTCGGTCAGCGCGACGCGAAAGGTCGCGGCACCCGGAAATGGTCTACCGTTAAACTGAAGCATCCCGGAGGTGTCATGTCACTCATCACTATTTTGAGCCCTGAATTCGAGGCCGACGCACCCGAGCTGGTCCCAATGGCCGCTCGCACTGTGCCGACCGACCCGGTGACCATCACCATCATCGACAATGCGAAACCGAAAGCAAAAGAGCTCCTCGGCTACATCGCCGAGGGCCTCCGAGATCGGCTTCCTGTCGCTGATGTGGTTGTCCACAGCAAGTCCGCTGCCGGCAAGCCCATCGATGCCGACGTTGCCGAAATGTTGGCGGCGAGGTCACACTTGGTGATCTCGGGCCTTGGCGATTGAGGTGCTTGCACCGCGTGCAGTTTGCACGATGCGATCCAGATGGAAGCCCTCGGCGTTCCTGCGATGTTGTTGATCACCGAACCATTCATCCCGATCGTGGCGTCGTTCGCGCCGACAATCGGAATGGACGACTATCCGGCCGTGGCAGTGCCGCACCCGGTCGCGCCACTTGATGACGATGGGCTGCGGAAGTTGGCCTCGACGGTGATCGACGAAGCCGTGGCTCGCCTAACTGTCGGCTGAGTTGCCGTTTCGCTGAGGGCCTGCAATCTCACTCTCTTTCGCGAGACAGCTACAGAACGAGGTAGTTCGGTCGATGGATACCGGTGGAAGAGCCCGAGCGAAGCAGTGAACGCGAGAGCGAGCGGATTGTCGTCGAATTTGCGTTGTCGGGGGGGTGTGGCGCTGTGGACACCGTTTGTGTCGGCCACTGGGAAGATCCGTAACGTGTCCCTGACAGGAGTGAGCGTCGCGCTTGACAGCATGGAGCCCAAGATCACCCCGGGCACCTCGGCCATGGTGACCATTGGAGATACGACCATCCACGCGAAGGTACGACACGTTGGACAGCAGGATCGACCATGGGACCCTTGCTACGGGCTTTAGTTCGTCGCTACCCGAGGTGAGATTGCTCGCTGCCATCGCTGAGTCTCGATAAAGACGTCATCGAAGCCTTCGGCCGCAAGGTCACCCTCAAACCAGCCGCCGTCTGACCACATCTCCCCTCCGGGGCTGCGCTAACCGCGCAGCTTCGTGTTATGCGCTGGCTTGCGGACCGTCGGAGTCCAACAAGCCGTCGTTCATGAGTTCCAGTGCGCGCTTGACGCCGTGGTCGCGCACGACCTTACGGAACGATCGCGCCACCTTGCTGGCCTGAGCCAAGACGTCGTACGCCACCGCCGACTCGCGCATGCCGCTCATGCCCATGGCTTCAGCCGCGGCGTTGGCCGAGGCCTTCTGGATTGTCAGCATCTCTGTGGCCGTCTTGGCAATCTCTGACGCGAGGTCGTGCACTTCATCGGCGAGGCGATCGGCGGGAACCGACCGGTTGATCATGCCCATGTGAGCGGCTTCGGCGCCACTGACGAGTCGGGCGGTAAACAAGAGTTCCTTGGTATGGCGGATGCCTGCGGTGAGTGGCCACAGTCCATGGTCGGGAGCGAGGCCGATGGCACGGGCCTCGGGCTGACCAAACAGTGCGTCGTCGGCTGCCACAACGAGGTCACATTCCATCGCGATCATCAAGCCGCCCGCCACGCAATGGCCGTGGACTTGCGCGATCGTCGGCTTCGAGCATTCCCAGAGCCGCCGCCAGGTGGCGACCTCGCCCAGTACCCAATGCATCCCTTGGGCAGACGTTCGAGTCTTCGACGGCTTCGTGCCGATCGACTCATCCGGACTGAGGTCGTTCCCGCTGCAGAATGACTTGCCCTCGCCCCGGACGACGATGACTCGCACGTCGTCATCGTCGAGCAGCTCGGTGATTGCTTCATCGGCGGCGTCTTTGAGCGCGGTTGAAATGGCGTTGCGTTTTTCGGGTCGGTTGAGGACCAGATACCCGACCCGCCCTCGGCGCTCGGTGAAAACTGCGGCCGTGTCGGTCATTGTCGGAGCGCTCCCATGGCGTGAATGTTTCCTGAACATTACCCTCACGACATGATGAGTTCAGAGGAATGTTCTGGTCAGCGGATTTGCGGTGTCTCGATGAGCGCTGTGTCTCGATGAGAACGGGGCCGAGATGAGTGCGACTGCGCTGTTAATTGGTGGACGCGGCTTTGTCGGATCGCGTCTGACCCCGGTGCTCGTTGAGCGTGGGTTCCGCATGGTCTGTGTCGAACCCACGGCGACCAACCTCGGCCGCCTCACGCCCTGGGCCGATCACGTCGATCTGGTGACGGGCTCGGTAGCAGACCTTGACGCCATCGCTGAGATCGTTGGCCGAGTCAAGCCGGACTTAATTGTGAACCTCGCTTTTGCACGCGGCCTGGGAATCGCCGGCGAGCTCGATGTCATGGCGCGGGGTACCTGGAACGTGCTCGAAGCCGCGGTAGCCGGTGGTTGCCGCCGGGTGGTGCTGGCGAGTTCTGTGCGGGTCTACGGGCCTCAGCGCGCCCATGGTCTCGACACGCTGCTGAACGAAGACTCACCGGTTAAGCCGATTCTCCGGTACGGCCACTACAAGTATCTCGGTGAACAGGTGGCTGCCGACTATCGCCGCAAGCACGGGTTGGAGGCAGCGGCACTCCGCATTCCCATGGCCTACGGGCCGGGTGTGCGCGAAGGCGCCTACGGCGTCTGTGTCCCGGCGCTGGCCGCAGCAACTGGCGATTCGATGACGCTCCCCTATGACGGGGCCGCCACGTTGTGTCTGGCGCACGTGGGTGAGGTGGCTCGGGCCTTGGCTGATCTGGGCGACCCCGCTGTCGCCCCGCCCCAACATGGCGTGTATGAGCTCGGGGGCCACATGGTCACCTACAGCGAGATGGTGGAGGTCGCCGCCGCGTTGGTGGACACCCCTGTGGACGTCCGCTTTGCTCCAGAGCCACGTGCGACCGAGTACGACTTCGCGTATCGCCTCGACAACCGGCGTCTCGCCGACGAGTACGGGTTCGAGCACCGCTCGTTGGGCGACGGCTACCAGAGCATCATCGACCACGTGCGTACTGAGGTCACGCCGTGATCCGCGAAATCATGGGCCATACGTTGGTCAGCGACACACTCGGCGGCTCCTTCGACTGGGCTGTCGCCGACCATCCCGACCGGGAGTTCGCTTGGTTCGAGGACGAGGTGTACACCTTGGCCGAGCTCGACGATATGGCTCGCCAAGTCGGCGCGGCGTTGGCCCGCGACGGTGTCGAGCCTGGCGATCGTGTCGCAGTGTTGATGTACCCATCGCCATGGCACCTGGCGGTGCTGCTGGCGTGCGCCCGCCAAGGGTTCGTGTGGTGTCCCCTCAATGTTGCGCTCGCCCGCAACGACTTGACCTACTCCCTCGACGATCTCGAACCGGCATTCTTGTTGGTCGATGACGATCTGACCGGCACGGTCGACCTCGTCGTGGCCGAGCACCAGCGTCTGCAGTCGATCCCTCAAGTCCGCTGCGCAACGCACTCAGGCAAAGGTGGCCCGAACTTCAGTGATGGGTGGCTGACCAGCGATCGATGGCAAGGCGCATGTGTCGCCTCGGCGAGTGACAGCTTTGCGATCGTCTACAGCGGTGGCACCACGGGTCGGCCAAAGGGCATCGAGATCTCGCAGTTCTACTGCCTGTCAGCGGCACTCCGTCTCAGCGAGATGGCCGACTTCGACGAACACGAAACGTTCTTTTCGGTCCTGCAGTTCTCCCATGCGTGGACACCCATCACCATCATGCCGTTCTGCCTGATCTTCGATCACACGTTCGCGTTCTGGCGCTGGTGGAGTGCAGGCCAATTCGTTGAAGCGGCACACAGCTGTGGCGCCACGATCGTCGACCCCTACGCAGGCATGGCCTCGACCCTGTTCCTGAGCCAGGACGAGTTCACTCCCGAAGCGTTCCCGGCGACGCGAGGCGTCGCGGGTTGGGGCGGCGATGAAGAAGCATCCAAACGCATTCGGCATCAGTTCGAAGATCGCTTCGGTGTGCACACACTCCAGATGTATTCGCTCACCGAGGTCGGCCCGCTGGCTTGTGTCGAGTGGGAAGGCGAGGAGCGCCGCTTCGGGTCATCGGGTAAGCCCCGTGGCTGGTACGACGTGATCATCGCTGACGACGAAGGGATGCCGCTGGCCCAGGGCGAGGTCGGCGAGATCTTGGTGCACCCGCGATTCCCCAACATCATAGCGAAGGGCTACATCAACCGGGCCGAGGACACGCTGCAGACCTGGCGAGACCTCTGGGTGCACACCGGCGACCTGGGCTACTTCGACCCCGACGGGTACCTCTACTTCGTGGGTCGCCAAGGCCACTTCCTGCGCCGCCGCGGCGAGCTCGTGTCGGTCAGCGAAGTCGAGGCGTTGATCGCCGACCTCGACGAGGTTCGCGAGGTGGTCGTGTTTGCCGTGCCGTCGGAGATGGGCGAAGACGACATCATGGCCGTGTTGACGCTTCATCCGCCGTCGACGCTGATGCCCCAGGACGTTGTCGATCACTGCGCCAACGAGCTGGCTGCGTTCAAGGTGCCGCTTTACGTCCGAGTGGTCGACGACATGCCCCGGAGCGCCACGAAGCAAGAAATCGAGCGGTTCCGGCTGGTGGACTTGCCCCGCGGCGAGCCGCTGCGGGCAACCAAACCCCGCGTGGCTACCTCGAACCCGAATGCTCAAACCCAAAGGGATGATGCTTGATGCGCGCAATTACTGACCCGACGGTGGCATCGCTCATCCGAGCGACCTTTCGCCGTTACTCGTCCAAGACCGCTATCAAGACCGAGACCGGCGATGAGATCTCATTCTCCCAGTTACAGGATCGGGTGCGGAGACTCGTCAACGTTCTCACCGATGGGCATGGGCTGAAGCTCGGCGATCGCGTCGCGGTCTTGGCAGACAACCGGGCCGAGTACATCGAGCTTGACTATGCCTGCGCACTTGCCGGCCTGGTCAAAGTGCCGTTGTACATGCGCAACGCGGCCCGTGAACACCTGCACTTTGTCGTGGATTCGGACGCGATCGCCCTGGTCGCGGAACCCCACACGCTCGGTCCGTTGCTGGATGCCATGGACGGCGACTGGGGTCCCCTCGATGGTCGCGTGCTGTCGCTCGACGAGCCACCGGCTGACGTGCCCGGTGTCGAGAGCTACGAATCCCTTGTCGCGGCCGCATCGCCCCGCGAGACCGTGATCGAGGTCGGGCCCGAGGACTACTACCAAATTCGCTACACCTCAGGAACGACTGGTCAACCCAAGGGTGCGGCCACCGATCACCGCGGCATGTTGGCCGCGACGCTCGGCAACGTCACGTTCCACAGTCTCGAGTGTGCGGTGGGCCCCGACGACGTCGTGGGCCATGTGATGCCGTTCAGTCACGCGTCGGCGTTCAACCTCGCGGGGCATTCTTGGATGGGCACGACACACCTGCCTATCGCCAGATGGGACCCCGACCGCTACATGCGCCATGTCCAAGACGACGGCGTGTCGATATCGATGATGGCGCCAACGATGATCGCAATGATGGTCAACGAGTCCGAGACGGTGGGGACCGTCGACACTTCCAACCTGCGCACCATCAGCTATGGCGGGGCACCCATTGCCGAGTCGGTGCTGGAGGGTGCGCTTGCATCGTTCGGTTCGATCTTCACCCAGGGTTACGGCAGCACAGAGACCCCCAGCATGGTGGTGTACCTCGAGAAGCGGGATCACGTCCTTGGAAGCGAGCGTCTCCAATCCTGCGGATTGCCCTGCTCGTGGGCCGACGTCGATGTCTTCCGACCCGATGCGACGGTCTGCGATCCAGGCGAGATCGGCGAGATCTGGACCCGAAGCCCGAGTGCGCTGCGCGAGTACGTCAACAACCCCGAGGCCACCGCAGCCGCGACCGAGCACGGCTGGTATCACAGCGGCGACATGGCGCTGCGAGACGACGAGGGCTACTTCTTCCTCAAGGACCGCAAAAACGACATGATCATCAGCGGCGGCTTCAACATTTACCCGGCCGAGGTCGAGAACGCGCTGATGAGTCACCCCGCCGTCATCGAGTGCGCTGTCGTGCCGACCCCCGACGACCAATGGGGTGAGGTGGTGAGCGCAGTCGTGCGCTTCCGCCCGGGGATGCAGGCGTCCGCCGAAGACCTCGAGGCGCATTGCACGCAGTCGATCGGCAGCTACAAGCGGCCCCGACGCATTGTCTTCGCCGACGAACCCCTGCCCAAGAGCGCCGTCGACAAAATGCTTCGCCGTATCGCCCGCGAGCAGTACTTCCCAACCGATGACGAAGCATGAGAACGGACCGCGCCAGGCCGAAACCCGAGCGGCCCGATCAGGAGACAAACGATGAACAGCAATGACGAGGCCCGCGTTCTCGCGACGACCGACAAGGACGAGATTCGCGACGTCTTGATGCGCTACGGCAGAGGTGTCGATCGGCTCGATGAAGAGATCATCCGTTCTTGCTACCACCCCGACAGCCACGACGATCACGGCCACTGGAAAGGCAACGGTCACGACTTTGCCGCGTTCATCATTGGATCGTTGTTGGAGCGGACTCACCACACGACCCATGCGGTGGCGAATGTGTTGATCGAATTAGACCCCGACGATGTCGACCTCGCCCGGTCCGAGTCGGTGAGTCTCGCGCATCTCCGGCGAACTGACGAAGACGGCGTCGAGTGGCTCGACATGTTTTCTGGGCGGTATGTCGATCGTTTCGAACGTCGAGCCAGCACCTGGCGGATCGCGCGCCGCGTTGTGGTGCATGACTGGTCGGTATCCAACCGTCTCGACCAAGACGGGTTTCCCCTCCCGATGGACAGCTTTGTTCAGGGCGAACGCTCGAGAAGCGATCTGATCTACACGATCTGACCCCCCTGCCCGATCGAACGGTGCTGAATGAGGACGTCTGGTCCGCCGAATCGGTCTCAGAGCAGGGCCTGCCATGAGTTTGCTATACTAACCAAGCAAGTGCTTGGTTGCTCGCCCTTTCGAGGCGTGAGCTCGGCACTCCTGAGATTGGAGAACGGATGAAGTTTGGGATCAATAACCTGTTCGCGGGCCGCCAAGACACCGATGCCCGCCGCATCTATGGGGAGGCTCTCGACCAGATCGTGTTGGCCGAAGAGTTGGGGTTCACCTCGGTCTGGATGGCCGAACACCATTTCTCGAACTATGGGCTCCTCCCGCACATCGCTACGTTTGCCGCTGCTGCCGCAGCTCGCACGACGACCATTCGTTTGGGGACAGCGGTGTTGGTGCTCCCCTTCGGAAATCCTGTCCGGCTCGCCGAAGAGATGGCCATGGTCGATGTCTTGTCCAACGGACGACTCGAGCTGGGCGTAGGGCGGGGGTACCAGCCTCAGGAATTCTCGGCACTGGGTGTCGATCCCGAACACTCCCAAGCCGTCTTCGACGAGTACCTCGAGATCATGCGCCGAGCGTGGTCCAACGAACGTCTGACGTTCCACGGCGAGCACTACGACATCGATGACGTCGAGGTCCTCCCCAAGCCCGTCCAACCCGGGGGTCCGCCGGTGAGGATCGCAGCGGTCAGCCGGTCGACATACGAGCGCCTCGGAGCGCGCGGCGAACTGTTGATGCTGTCGCCCAACTTCACGCCGGTCGAAACGGTTCGGGACAACCTGGCGTCGTACCATGCGGCGGCAGCGGCAGCGGGCCACGACCCTGCGACGTTGCATACGCCCCCGATGATCCAGCAGGTCTACATCGACGAGTCCGACGCGGTCGCGAAGTCCGACCCCGAGCCCTATGCCATGTGGTTCTTCGGCAAGTTCTCCGAGATCCTCCCCGGGAGCGGCGGCGGCGATGTTGCCTCGCAGTACGAGGACTATCTCAAGATCCGAGCTTCTGTCGACAACGTCAGCTACGACCGCATTGTGAGTGACGGTGCCGCCTTCGGTGATCCAAAGTCGATTATTGACCGCTTCCGCATGCTCGAGGACGAACTCGGCGTCACCGAGATCGCATGCTGGTTCAACTTCGGCGATCTGCCGCACGAACGAGTCGTGTACAACATGAAGCTGTTCGCTGAAACGGTCATGCCCGAGTTCGCCACATGAATGCCACGGCCTCGACATCGACCAGACGGGACGAGATCCTCGACATTGCCGCCGTGGGGTTCGCTCGGTCTGGGTTCGACGGATGCAGCGTGCGTGAGATCGCGCGAGAGGCCCAGATTTTGTCCGGCAGCTTGTACCACCACTTCGCGTCCAAGGACGAGATGGTGGTCGAGATCATTGCGCACTATTGGGAACGTCTCTTTGGTGCCTACGAGCAGGTGCTGGACGTCGAGGCCTCACCCGATGACACATTGACTGCGCTGGTGATGGCATCGCTCGCGGTTGCGGCGGAATGCCCCAACGAGGTACGGATCCTCCACCAGGACTGGCACTACCTCAGCGCCGTCTTGCCCGACCTTGATGAGAACATGGGCCGCATCGAGCGCACGTTCACCGCCATTGTGGAAGCCGGGGTCGCCGAGGGGATTTTGCGCCGTGACATCGACCCGCGGATCGCCTATCGCACCATCATGGGCGCGATCTCCTGGGTGACCCGCTGGTACAACCCAGGTGGTCCGCTGTCGATGCCGGAGATCGGTGCGACCCAAGCAATGCTCTGGGTCGATGGTCTGCGGATCCACGAGGTCGCCGCATGAACCGGTTCGAAGGTCGGGTGGCGCTCGTGGTTGGCGGCGGTGCCGACGGCCCGCCGCGCACAACCGGCGAACTCGCCATGGGCAATGGGCGAGCGATAGCCATGCGACTTGCCGCTGAGGGAGCTCAGGTTGCGGTGACTGACATTGATGAAGCTGCGGCAAGCGCAACCGTGGATGCCATGGGCGGCGGCCTCGCTATCGCTGCCGATGCCGGCGATCCCGATGCGTGCCGTAATGCCGTCAGCCAAGTCGAGGAAACCCATGGCCGTCTCGACATCGTCGTCTGCAACGTCGGTATCTCCGGATGGCACAAGCTCAAGACACAAACGCTCGACGATTGGCAGACCAGCGTCGACGTCAACGTCACGAGCAACTGGGTGACCGCGCAGGCCGCCGTCCCGGGCATGGTCGAGCGGGGGTCGGGTGCCTTCGTGTTCGTGACGTCGCTCGCGGCGCTGGCGTCGTCGGGGAACTCCTTGGCTTACGAGGCCACGAAGTCCGCGCAGCTGGGCATCATGCGTCATGTTGCTGTGCGTTATGCGTCGCGAGGCATCCGCTCGAACGCTCTGGTGTTGGGAGTCATCGACTCCACGATGGTCCGTAAAGCATTCGGCAACGACGACGAGCGCCATGACGGTCGTGACCGGATGGCACCGATTGGACGCCAAGGTCGCCCCGACGAGGTTGCGGGGGCAGCGGCATTCTTGGCATCGGATGATGCAAGCTATGTGACAGGATCCACGCTCACCGTCGACGGAGGACTCAGAGCTTCGCTATGAACACGTCACTATGAACACAGTTGCTGACGAGCCCGCGAGCGGGCCTCCACGATGGCTCGAAGGTGTTGTTGTGCTCGACCTCACCCGCTATGTGGCGGGTCCAGTGTGTACGCGCCTGTTGGTCGAGATGGGCGCCGACGTGATCAAGGTCGAGCACCCGCCCTACGGCGACCCGAATCGATCCAGTCGGCCACGGATCAATCGCCGATCCGGCGCGCACATTCAACAGAACCGCGGAAAGCGGAGCCTCTGTATCGACATCAACACCGATGCTGGAGCGGCGCTGATCCGCGACCTCGCCGCTCATGTTGACGTCGTTGTCGAGAACTTCAGCCCGGGCGTCATGGACCGGAAAGGTCTCGGCTACGGCGCGCTGTCGGCTATCAATCCCGATCTCGTGATGGCTTCGATCTCGGGGTTTGGTCAGACGGGGACGCTCGCCGCGCAGCCATGTTTCGATCTGGTGGCGCAAGGTTACGCAGGCATCATGCACATGACCGGTGACCCGGATGGACCGCCGACCTTCGCTGGCATTGCCGTTGCTGACAACAACGCAGGTGTCCATGCCTTCGCGGCGATTGGTCACGCGTTGTTTCATCGCGAACGCACCGGCGAAGGGACCCACCTCGACATTGCAATGGTCGATTCGCTCTTCCACTTCCAGGAGGAAGCGATCCACGCAGCCTCGATGGATCCGGAATTCGTCGCGATGCGCTCGGGCCGCGAGCACCCGTCGATAGCGCCGGCCGGAACGTTCCGTGCGCCCGACGGATGGGTGACGATTCTGTGCACCGAAGCGCAGGTGCGAAACCTGTGGGCGGCGATGGGGCAGCCCGAGCTGGTTGATGATCCACGTTTTGACACCAATCCGCACCGAACTGCGCATCGTCGCGAGATTCGTGTCTTGATCGAACGCTGGATGGCGACATTCGATACCTACGACGAGGTGTTGGCCGCACTGGCCGCATCGCGCGTTCCGTCGGGGCCGGTCCTGGCCCCCGGTGACGCGCTGACGCACCCGCACTTCGTCGAGCGGGGACTCGTGCGTACTGTCGAGGACCCGCTTGCCGGCTCGGTCGTCCTCCCCGCCTTCCCCTTCCGGAGCACGTCGCCGCTGCCGCCCGACGACTATGAGACAGCGGCTCTTGGCGAGCACAACGCCGAGGTGCTGGTCGAGATCCTCGGCCTAAGCCAAGAGCGGGTCGCGCAGTTGGCAGCCGATGGCGTTCTGGCGAGCAAGGGCCACTAATGCCGAGAGGGCCCCAGGGGCCCGTAATGCACCCCGGGACCCAGCCGGAATCCGCCGCCGAGCAGAGGTGCTGAGCCACAACTTGACCTGACGCACCACCGGTGTCAGGAAGTATGGGCCGACGACGGTGGCGCATGTGTGCCAACTTCGGGACCGGCATGGCCGATCGCTGCGAGGTTGCCCGCACTTCCACTCTGCACGCTGTTGACGGCAGCGGCCAACACCGCCAGACCCAGCGGCAGGGCCGCCCGGCCCGACCGATCGACGGTATGGTATGACGGTCAGTCCACGTGAGTGAAGGGGTGTCAGATGGGTCATGGTGCGGATTTCTCGCCTGCGCTCAATGATTGCTGGTATGCGGTCGCGACCATCGATGCGATTGGCGCCGAGCCGCTGGCTGTCGACGTGCTGGGTGTCTCCTATGTCATCTGGAGGACAGCCGACGACAGCCTCGTCGCGGTGGCGGATCGATGCAGCCATCGAGAGGCCAAGCTGTCGCTGGGTACCACCGAAGCCGGCTGCCTGCGATGTCCGTACCACGGCTGGACCTTCGGCGAAGCTGGCCGTTGTGTTGAGATCCCGTCGTCGGGCGAAGGCGCTCCGATTCCGCCAAGTGCTCATCTCGATGTATTGCACGTAAAGGTTCACTACGGCCTGGTCTGGTTCTGTCCTGGGAACCCGAGTGGGCCGGTGCCCCATCTTGGCGTCGATGGCGACAGCAGCTTTACCCGCCTCAACACCGACATGCAGGTCTGGAACTGTTCTTCCACGCGGATGATCGACAACATGCTCGACGTCGCCCACTTCCCCTATACCCATGCGGGGACGTTCGGCCGCGACCAAGAACGGGAAGTTCCCAACTTCACTCTCGGCCAGCTTGATGACACCTTCTACGGCTATGAGTACGCCGTCGTGATCAACAACGAGGGCGAGGCCAAGACGATGTCGGGCGGGGGACCTGACGTGATCGGCCTGGAAATGTCGACCGGGTTTGCGCTGCCCTTTTCGGTCCGGAGCACGATGTCGTTCGAGACCGGCGTGGAACAGACGTTGTTCATGACCGCCACGCCGATGTCCAAGGATCGCAGCGCCTACACATTCATCCTCTGGCGCAACGACGACGTCTCGGTCATCGGCGAGAAGATCGTTGATTTCGAGCTGGCTGTCACCCACGAGGATCAAGTCATGCTAGAGCGTCTGCCGGGTGAGCTGAGCCTGGATCGCGGAGCGCTCGTGGATGTGCGGTCCGATAAGGCGTCAGTCGAATGGCGCCGCCGATATCGCGCGCTCGTCACTGCCGACTAGCGGTTTTTCGGACCCCGCTAAGGCCGAGGCGCGCCCCCGGCGGCCTCGTAGCGGTCCACCAGCCACGAGTTGAATTGGGCCAGTACGCCCTCTTGCCAGGAGTACCGTCCGCGCGGCGCAAACCGTGACTGCATCCCCATCTGTGTGGCCACATTGGTGGGCATGTCCTGCCGGTTGAAGTTCGAGACGCCGGCGATGGCTTCCTCCAGCGTCGGTCCGAAGTCAGGGAGTTCGACCGTCGATTTCGGGAAGATGTACGCCATGCTGAGGGCGTGGGTTGTCGGGCCTGTTGGGTCGACATAAAACCAGAAGGCCGAGTCTGACTGGAACCCCATGATCAGCGACGGTGCCACGAGCGCGAAGATGATTCGCTGACGCTCTTTCATCGTCGTGCCGGGCAGCGGGGGGAACAAGGCCTTGAACGTCGGGTTGAACCCACCGTCAGGTTCGACGGTTTCGTTGTAGCCGAACATTGCCACATCACCGGGTTCGTAGTCGGCGTACCAAGCGCCCGAAGACGGCGCGAACTCGTGGATTCCTTGGTGCAGCCGACTGTTGTGGTACATCTCCATGAAGTTCTCGATCATGATCTTCCAGTTGAACGGAACATCAGGGATCGTGAAGGGGTCGACGGTCACCAGGGATTCGACGTCGTAGTTCGCCAGAGCTTCGTCCAGCTTGGCGAGGCCGGGCGCAAGCGGGGCTGCATCGGCGTCGAAGTTGGCGAAGATGAATCCCTGCCACAGCTCGACCGCGAGTCCAGGAAGCCGCACGTCGGCCATGTCGAAGCCGGTGGTCTTGGCCATCTCAGGGGCGCCAATGAGCTGCCCTTCCAGGTCATAGACCCAGTAGTGGTACGGGCACCGAAAGCTTCGGCCAGTCCCGGATTGGAGATCAGGCGGGTCGAGCATGTCATCGTCGGTTCGTTCGACCGAGGCCGTCAGGCACATCCCGCGGTGTTGGCAGACCGCAGACATCACCCTGATGAGCTCATCGGTGCCGCGCACAACGATCAGTGGTTCTCCGGCTCTGGTAACCGAGAGGTAGTTGCCCGCTTCGGGAATCTGTTCCTGGCGGCCGACGCAGAGCCATTCGCCGCCGAACACGGCTTCCATCTCGAAGCGGTGGAAATCGGGGTCGGAGTAGACGTCGGGCGGAAGGCCGATTGCATGAACGAAACTCCCTCGAGAACGGCGCAGGCTCTCGAGCGGGATCGGACTCTCAGTCATCGTTGGAATCCTTCGGCATGACGAGTGGTAAGACCATCAGACCACGGCTAGTGTCACTCTCGCAAGCCGCTCTAAGGGGGACCCCTTGACCTACCCAAACGTGCTCGTCTTCGTCGATTTCCCGACAGACGACGTCAACGCCGCTCGAGCGTTCTATGCCGAGGTCTTCAACTGGGAAGTCGAAGATCGCATCACCGATACGTTCGCTCGCATCGTGCCAGGTCAGAACTTCCTCAACGAGGACGGAACCCAGAGTTCCATCGGCAACCTGCATATGGGCATCTCGAACGCCGCGAACGTGCGGCCCGAGAAAGACCCCAACCCCACCGAGCCGACTCACCTGAACCCCGGTGGGCGCGCTGCCCGGGCGTGGATTCTGGTGAGCGAGGATGACTCTTTCGAGCGCATCCTCGAGGCTGCAGTACGCCTTGGGGCAACCGAATTGTGGCGAGACCACTACTGGACCGAGTTCGGCGGGGCTAATGCCTCGTTCATGGATCCGTGGGGCAACCAGCTCATGCTGTGGCAGCACCTTTCCGACAACGAGACTGACGACGACACTCACCAGGTGATCGGCGACGTCAAGCTGCCCAACGGCTGGACCTTGGAGTAGTCGGACCGCTCTAGGCCTGTCTGTCCGGGCCCTGTCGAGCGTTTGCTCGGGCGCGGCGCTTGCGCGATTGTGACGTCGGCACCGGTGGCAGCTTCAGAACCGCAGTGACAGCTCCGAGCACCACGACGCCGCCAATGAGCTGGGTCGGCGTCACGGGTTCGTCGTGCACGGGCCATGCCAACGAGACCGCGAAGATGTTCATCGCCAGCAACGCAACCGATGATCGAGCCGCCTGCACGTAGCCGTGCACCCAGCTCATCAACGTGTGCCCGAAAACGCCGGTGCCGTAGGCAAGTATTACCAACCACAACCAGTCCTTGGCATCGATGGTGTCGAAGTCGGACCGTTCGAGGAAGAGAAACCCGAACGGCACGGCCGTCGCGAATGCCCAGACGTTGATGGCGGCCATCCACTGGAAGGGATCAACGGCCTTCGTGGAGCGGGCCAACCTGGTGAACACGAAATAGACCGTGAAGGTGCAGACCGCGAGGAGCGCCCAAATGATGCCCAGTGCTGACGCTTGGAGTTCGCTCCCGGCCCCCAGCACAACCGCTGCCGCACCAGCGACCGCGACGCCGGTCCAGAGCACGTGGAGCCGCGTTGGTCGCTCGCCAAACATGGGCCCCGCGACGAGCAAGACGAGTGCCGGTTGCATCGTGGTGCCAACCGCGAGGACGGCCACGGTCGCTTCTTGCACTGCCTCGAAGACGAAGATGAGGTTGATGCCAAAGGCGATGCCCGGTGGAGCTGCGCGCAACAACACGGCCTTTGGTACTCGTCCGCCGCGCAGGTGCACGATCGCGAAAAGGACCGGGAAGGTGATGCCAAACCGGAGGAGCACACCGACGAGCGGGGGAGCAGTGACGAGCTTCGTGATGACTGGCCCGGCGCCCCACGCGAGAATGATGAAGGCCAGAGCAACGTAGGGAAGGTGAGCCGCTGGCTCTGTGGCCCGACGGGTGGGGCTTGACCTGGCCATAGTCAGATTCTCCTCGGCAACCTCGTGGCCGGGCGATCGGCCACGAATGCACGCCGAGGACATGGTCTCGTGCCCGGCAGCTAACCGTGCCACCCTAGTGCCGCGTCAGAGAACGACCGTGGGGGAGGCGACATGTTGCGTTGGGCCATTCTGGGGACGGGGCTCATCTCGCACACGGTGGTCGAGGCGATCGACCTGAGCGACGCATCGACGGGCCATCTGGTGGCGGGTCGCGGGTTACTGCGGAATTTCTGGTGGTCGCGGGAGCAGCGTCATGAGCCCCTTGGACAAACCGCCATCCACATAGATGACCTGGCCGTTCACATAGGAAGCGTCGTCTGACACCAAGAACGCAACCACGTTCGCGATGTCTGCGGGCTCGGCCAGTCGCCGCATCGGGATCGCACCCGAACGAATCTCACGGATGTTCGGGTCGTCGTAGACGTCGCCAGCCCCGGGGGTGGGGACCAGACCGGGGCCGACGGCATTGCAGCGGATGCCCCGCGGGCCCCACTCGAGCGCGACCTGCTCGGTCAGCGACAGCAGCGCAGCCTTGGAAGGCCCGTATGAGCCCACGGCGGGATTGGCGTGTTTGGCGGCGATCGAAACGATGTTGACGATCGTGCCCTCGCCCCGCTCGAGCATCGACGCGCCGAAGCTCTGCATGACGTTGAACGGACCTTTGAGGTTGACGTCGATCGCGGCTGCGAAATCCTCTTCGCTCACATCCTCGAGTGCATCGAATCGCCACAGCCCGGCGTTGTTGACGATCACGTCGACGGGCCCAATTGCATCAGCCGCGTCCTGGACGCCAGCTGCATCACGAACGTCGCATGCGACGATGCCGTCGGCCGCCGTTATGTCGAGTGGCACGACCTCGAAACCATCAGAGCGAAGGCGTTCCACGATGGCCGCGCCGATGCCTCGGCCACCGCCCGTTACCACTGCACGTTTACTCATAAGCAGAATCGTAGAAGACTGTCGCAATGCGAACGATCGAAAACATGTCAGTACTCATCACCGGGGGCGGTTCGGGAATCGGAGAGGGTGCCGCCGAGCACCTCGCTGCCCGTGGGGCCAAGGTCACCATCACGGGAAGGCGCGAGGGCCCACTCGTTGAAACCGCGACAAGGATCGGCGACCGTTGTCATGCCGTCGCGGGCGACGTGACCAACGCCGATGATCGAGCGCGCATGGTCCAGGGCGCCGTCGATCATGGCGGTGGCCTCGACGCGCTCATCAGCAACGCCGGGAATATGTACCGCTGCCTGGTGCAGGACTATGACGAGCAGGCGTTGCTGGAGGTCTTCAACACCAACGTTGTGGGCGGCATGATGTTGTGCCGCGAAGCGCACGAGCATTTGAAGGCCTCCAAGGGGTGCATAGTCTTTGTGGGCTCGGTCCATACCCAACGTGCGTTCCCGACGGCGTCCCCCTACGCCGCCACCAAAGGTGCGCTCGAAGCACTCACGGGTGTGTTGGCGGCCGAGCTTGGCCAAGACGGCATTCGTGTCAGCTGTGTTCGCCCAGGCGGCGTGCTCACTGAACTTAATGTGCGAGCCGGCCTCGGAACCACAGAAGAACAACGCATCCGTCTGGAAGGCATGGGGTCGATGCATGCGCTTGGCCGACACGGAACGGCCACCGAGATCGCTGAGGCTTTCGAGTACCTTATTCGGGCCGAGTGGACCACGGGCTACGTCATGACGGTGGACGGCGGTCTCGGGCTCGGTGTAACCATCGAGTAGTTAACCGAAACGGGGCAACAACGGCCCTGGAAAGTGGAAGGAACCCATGGGTATACATACGGTGATCGACAAGCAAGCGATCAAGGACCTGCAGGTCCATTATTCGATGTCCATGGATGCGGGGGAGTACGACAAGCTCGACGATGTCTTCATCCCCGATGTGATTGCCGACTACGGCCATGCGGGTCAGCACCAAGGGGTGGAGACCATCAAGGGCGCTTGCGCCAACGCCCTGGACGTGCTCGACACGGCCCAGCACACGAACGGCAATCACTGGGCCGAAATCGACGGCGACAGCGCGACGGCTGGTTGCTACTTCACGGTGCACATGTACATGGAGGGCACACCCGGCGGCGATCACTACGAGATGGGTGGCCGCTACGACGACGACCTGATCCGCACGGCCGCGGGGTGGCGGATCACCAGGCGCACCCTCACCATCTTGTGGAGCGAAGGCAACGACCAGGTTCGCTTCAAACGATGATTACACGGCCATGACCCCGCTCGAGGAGCTTGTGACGCTCCTACCGGGCGACTCGGGACTCGACCACTACGCCACGTTCGAGCGACTCCGGAACGAGGCTCCGGTCGTGTTCTGCGAACCCATGGACGGCTGGGTTGTGACCCGTTGGGCCGACGTCACCCGGGTCTTCGAGGATGCCGAGCACTTTGCGCCTATGGCCGCGGGGTCTGGGAGTTCGGCCATTTATGGGCGCACCATCTTGCACATGACGGGGGTCGAGCATCGACGAAAGGCCGCGATCTTGGGCCGGCGGATGCGTAACCCCCGAAGACTCAAGGGTGACATCCGCTCGATCGTCGCTCGTCTGGTCGGCGAACATGGCGACCGGTTGCCCGATGGGCCCGCGGTTGGCGATGTGAAGGGCCTGTTCACCTCCCTCGTGCCACTCGATGTGATGGGCGAGTTGATGGCCATGCGCGGCGCGACCGCATTCCCGACCTGGTACCACCGCATCGTGTCGGCCAGTATCTCGAACGTCACCGGTGACGTCGGCATCCACGACAGTGGAGTGGCCGCACGCGAGGACCTGTTCGCGTGGCTGGACCCTGAGATCGACGCCAACCGTGCTGATCCCGACGACAACCTGCTGTCAGACCTGTGCACCGTCGAATACGAAGGTGAGGCACTCACCAACGACGAGATCAAGTCGTTCTGCGCGTTCTTGTTGTCCGCGGGGATCGAGACCACCGATCGCGCGTTGGTCAACCTGTGCCGAGAGCTGATTGCCCACCCCGACCAATGGGAGCGGCTCAAGGACGACCGGTCATTGGTGCCGTCGGCCATTGCCGAGATTCTGCGTCTCCGACCCCCTGTCCAGGCATCGATTCGCCAAGCGGCACTCGACACCGAACTCTCAGGGGTCGCGATTGCTGCCGGCGACAAGGTGATGGTGTTGTTGGGATCGGCCAACCACGACGCTGAGGTCTTCACAGACCCGGGCACATTCGACGTCGCCCGCTTTGCCGACAACGCGCCGGCACAATTCACTCCTGCGGGCACCAACCGCGGCTTTGGCGGTGGCGCCCACAACTGCACAGGCTCGCTGTTGGCGAAGCTCGAGATGGAGGTCGCGCTCGAGTATCTGCTCGATCGGTTCGACCACATGTCCCACGCCGACAACCCGCCCGCGGACGAGGGCTTCGTTCTGCGATCCGCGCCCACCCTCGACCTCATCCTCAGTACCTGAGCGAGCTCTACTTCGTGGCCACGAGGAGCGCCCTCAGCGTCAGACGCGAGCTGCGGTCATGTAGGCGTCGAGCTCGCGCTCGATGTCGGGGCCGGCGGGTTGGTACGCGACCTCGGCGGTGCCGGCTGATTCCCATGCGGTCAGACGCTTGCGAAGCTCCACTGGGTGCAAAGCGCAGCCCATCATGGTTATGACCTCAGGCGTGATTAACGAACGTTCCGAATCGGCGTTCTCCCAAACGACGAGGACAGTGCCGGACGTGAGCATGGTTTGCCAGCTCAAGTTGGCGATGGCATCACCCCCGGCCAAGAGAACGCCGTCGGCCACCTCGCGGGCGACCCCTTGGCCCGTTCCTCAACCCGGGCGGGCAGACGGAAGTACGGTTACCGCTGGAGGAATGCGCATGCCACGCGGTGTCGACAATCCATTGGTCATCTCCACGTGGGACAGCGCGCGGGAGGCCTACCGGTCCAAGCACCTGCGCCAAGGGCTCTACGACGGTGGCGTCGTCATGGACAACGTCTTGATCAACCTGCGTGGGATCGAGCATCGTGATCGGCGACGCCTCGAGAACCCACTGTTTCGACGCGAAGTACTGGCTCGTTATGAACGCGAGTCCTTCCCCGATGTGCTGGCGGCTCGCCTCGACCCGTACCTTGCCGACGGACGACTCGAACTGTTGTCGTTCGGCCACGCGGTCATGTTGGAACTTGCCGCGATCAATGCTGGGGTCGATCTCGACATTGGCGATGTCGACGCCACCGAGCGCCTCGGTGAACAGCTCCTGGTGTTCATCGACGGGGCCCGAATCCTGCATTACACCGGCGACAAGGAAGCGAAAGAGAGCGAGGTCGCCGCCGCTCTGGCGGATTTCGAGACCCAGTTCATCGCACCCGCGATCAAGCGGCGCCAGGATCTGTTGCACGACTGTTCGGCCGGCCGAGTCTCGCCCGACGAAGTGCCTCGCGACATCCTGCGCGTCATGGTCGAGAACGTTGAAGGACTCGAGCTCGACCACTCGACAGTGGTCCGCGAAACGGCGTTCTTCTTGTTGACGGGGGCCAGCACGTCGGCCGTCGCGCTCACGCGAACCTTGGACAACATTTTTGCGTGGACCAGGGATCACCCCGCTGACGTCGACCGCCTCCAGGCCGACACCGAGTTCGTGCAACGGTGCGTGCTGGAGAGTCTTCGGCTGGCTCCCATCAGCCCCATCGGTGCTCGCTGGGCGACCGGTGACTTCGCGCTGGCCGATGGCACCCAGGTGGCCGAGGGTGATCGGGTTCACATCGACATGGGGGCCGCCAACCGCGACCCTCTGATCTTCGGGTCGATGGCCGGTGCGTTCGATCCCCACCGCTCCCTGCCCAATGGCATCCCATTGGCGGGTGTCAGTTTCGGGCATGGGATGCATCACTGCATCGGCCAAGAGTTGGCCGTCGGGACCGAGCCCGGCAACGGCTCTGCATCTGATGTGGAGCTCTTCGGGCTGGTCGGCACCGTGATCCAAGAGCTGTTGCGTCACAGGGTTCGCCCGGACCCGCAGCACCCTGCAGAGCTCGACGACACGAGTCAACGTGGCACGTTCAGTACCTATCCCGTCTTGGTAGACGCCAAACCAACCTCCCGGAGCACCACCTGATGCAACTCGACAGATTCGACTGGCTCGCCCAACGCGTTGAGTCGGCCATTGATCCAGACCGCGTCATCGTCGACCCCCACCATCACCTCTGGAAGCGCGGGGGCAGTACCTACCTTGCTCCGGAGCTGCTGGCGGATCTGACCGTCAGCCACAACGTGATCAAGACCGTCTTTGTTGACTGCCTGGCCAATTACGACCGCGATCTCCCGAAGCACATGGCGCCCGTTGGCGAGACCCGGCTTGTCGCGGGTGAAGCCGATGCCACCGATGCCGCTGGTGGGCCGACGATCGCGGGCATCGTGAGTCACGCCGACATGATGCTGGGCAACGCGGTCGAAGAAGTCTTGGCGGCCCACGACGCCGCCGGCGGAGGTCGCTTTCGGGGTATTCGTCATGCCACGTCGTGGGATGCGAGCGACGAGATCGGCCCGGGCCACAGCAAGCCTTTCGAGTCGATGATGATCACCGATGACTTCCGGACCGGCGTACGCAAGCTTGCGGCTATGGGGTTCAGTTTTGATGCGTGGATCTTCCATCCTCAACTGGGCGAGTTGGCTGACCTTGCCGCCAATGCCTCCGAGGTCACGATCATCCTCAATCACCTTGGTGGGCCGATGGGTGTTGGACCCTACGCCGGCCGACACGACGAGATTCGGGTCCAATGGCGCAACGACATGAGCGTCGTCGCGGCCAACCCCAACGTGATGCTGAAGGTGGGCGGCATCGGTATGAGTCATTTCTACGGCATGGACTGGAACACCTATGCCATGCCTCCCGGGTCCGAGGAGGTCGCTGCCTTTTGGGCCGATGATGTGCACTTCTGTATCGACCTGTTCGGTCCCGATCGATGCATGTTCGAATCCAACTTTCCGGTCGATCGCCAGACCCTCACGTACTCGGTCTTGTGGAACTCCTTGCAGATCCTGGCAACGCGCTACAGCGATGCCGAGCAAGGCCAGTTGTTTGCCGGCACCGCAGAACGGGTATACCGACTGCCATGAGCCTTAACTTCGAGATGCGCCCCGAGTGGGAAGAGCTACGCCTTCGGGCCCGCGAGGTCGCGGCCCACGGGGTCGCCGTCTACGGTAAACACCACGACTCCTGGGTCAACGGCTACTCCAAGGAGTTCTCCCAGGTTCTCGCGGCTGAGGGGTGGATCGGGATGACCTGGCCCACCGAAGTTGGCGGCGGCGGCCGCCCAGGGATCGAGCGCATCATCATGGCCGAGGAGATGATCAGCGCAGGTGCTCCCATCTCAGCCAGCTGGGTGGCCGATCGTCAGATGGGTCCGGCCATCTTCACCTATGGCACGGCTGATCAACAGGCTGAGTTTCTCCCCGGAATGTTGTCGGGTCAGGCCACCTGGTGCATTGGCATGAGCGAGCCCGATGCGGGGTCGGACTTGGCGGCGCTCAAGACGTCGGCGGTGCGCGACGGGGTCGACTACATCCTCAACGGCCAGAAAATCTGGACGAGCTTCGCCGCAAATGCCGAGTACTGCTACCTGATCTGTCGGACCGACAGCAGCGGACCGCCCCATAAAGGCGTCAGCGAGCTCATCGTCCCCATGGGCCTTCCTGGCATCGAGGTTCGCACGGTCGAAGACATGATCAACAACGATCATTTCTGCGAGGTTTTCTTCACCGATGTACGGGTTCCTGCCGAGAACCTGGTGGGCGTCGAGGGTGATGCCTTCCGCCAGACCATGGCGCAGCTCGGTAACGAGCGCGGCGGGATCGATCGGCTGGTCTCCAACCGCCCGCTCTATGACCTTGCACTCGAACATGCCGATCGGAGTGACCCCCTCGTGCGTCAGGAGATCGCGAAGCTCGAGACGGGCTACCGGCTGGGACGGTTGCTTGTCTATCAGGGGGCGCTGGGCCAAGGCCTCGCCGATTTCAGCGCTGGTACGAAGGCCTTCTGCACCGAGCATGAGCAACGTGTTGCCAACTTTGCCGCCCGGGTACTTGGGCCTGCCGCGATGGTGGGCGACGAGATCCCCAACGCTGTTTGTTATCAGCCGGCCTACACAATCCAGGGCGGCATGTCGCCTATCATGCGCAACATCTTGGGCGAGCGAGTCTTGCGACTCCCGCGCGAACCGAGGTAGCCCCATGGATCTCGACCTCGCCGGCAAGACTGCATTGATTACGGGTAGCTACCGGGGGACCGGTGCCGGTATCGCCGCGGTCCTGGCCCGTGAAGGTGCCAAGGTTCTGGTCCATGGCTTCGAGGGTGGACAGCCAGATGAGACCGTGGCCGGCATTGTCCAAGCCGGGGGAGTGGCCGAGGGTGTCGTTGCCGACATCAGTACCGACGAGGGCGCTTCACAGCTTGCAAGTACGGCCGGCGAGGTTGACATCCTGGTCAACAACTACGGCACACCCGTCGGCTCCACGTGGTCGTCGATGGATGACTGGGCCGAAGAGTGGAACCGCAACGTGCTGGTCAGCGTGCGCGTCGCTCAGCTCTGTATCCCCACCATGCGTGAGCAGGCGTGGGGTCGCATTGTCTTCATCGGCACCATTGGTGCTCGCCAACCCGGCACCCATAATCCGGGTTACTACGGCGCCAAGGCGGGGCTGCACGCGATGGTCCGAGCGCTGGCAAAGGATCTCCGCGGTGCTGGTGTCACGGCCAATCTGTTGAGCCCCGGCATGATCGCCACCGCCGAGGTGCGCGAGATGCTGACGCGCCGCGCCGCCAAGCGCGACATCGGCCCCGACTGGGCCGACGTGCAGCGCTGGGGCATCGAACACGCGATGCCCAACCTGACCGAGCGCATCCCCGATCCCGAAGACATCGGTCGAGTGGTCGCGTTCTTGGCTAGCGAAGCGGCCTGGCACATCAACGGTGCCGACATCGCGGTCGACGGTGGGGCACTCGACGCCTAGCGAGTCACCGAAGAAGCGGCTTTGGGCTGAGCTACGGCTCGGCCCGCTGGACCCAGGTCCACTCAGTACCGGCAAAGCCCTCGACGCCCATCGCCTCGAGTCGGCGGTGTGCGATGAGCCATCCATCGGTGGTTCGGACGAGCTGGTCGATGTATCGAAGCCGCAATGCTTCTTGGCGATCGTCACGCCACTCGTGCCAAGCCGTCACATATGTGGTGGCCGTTGCCTGGTCGCCATCGATCGTGACAATGCTCTGGCCGAGTTGATGTGCGGTCCGCCGAAACGATGCCTGTCCATCGGCGATGCGCTCGGCGATCTGACGTCGCCCCACGACCTCACCGCCGCGTCCGGGGCCATAGTCGGTGATGGCGTTGTGGGTGAACGTCGCTGCCACTCCCTCGATGTCGTATTCGTCAAGGCGCTCGCAGTAGCGAGCCAACAGGTCGGCGATCTGTTGTCGATCGAGAAGCTCGCGCAGGGCACGATCAGGCAGGGCCGGGTCGGTCATGACCGGTCGGCCTGTCGTCGATCCGGCGCGAGGGCTTGCACAACCGGGGCCATGGCCCCGGCGGCGCTGTCGTAGAAGCTGACGTAGCTGAATCCCCATCGCTCTCGTTGACGTTCGAGTTTGTCGACGATCTGGTCAAGCGAGCCCAGCATGACATGAGGCGACGCCACGACGGCATCAACGTCGATGTCGATGTCGAAACCGAGTCCGCTACACCACCGGCTAGCCGCCCGGACGGGATCGTCGGTGACTTCCGCCAGATACACCTGAAGATGCAATTCGAGCTCGTCGAATCGTGAGCCAGCGGCGCTCCGAACCCACTCAAGCTGTTCATCAGTGCTCGCCTCGTTGCCGGTGGGCAATGCCGTGGCGTCGAACTGGCCGTTTCGGAGGTTCCAGTTGCAGCTGACGATGTCGGCCCGTCGTGCCGCTATCTGCAAGATGCGGCGGCCACCTCCACCGATCAACAGCGGGGGACGGGGACGCTGGGCCGCAGAGGGGACGGGGACGAGTCCGCTCACGTTGTAGGCCGGACCGGAGCTGCTCGTGAGCTCGTTTCTGAGGGCTTGGTCCAGCAGGTCCAGTGTCTCGACCATGCGGTCGATCCGGAGCGGTGCCGGATCCATTGGGATCCCCGACTGCTCGTAGTCCTCCAGCATCCAGCCGGCCCCAAGGCCCACCTCGAGGCGCCCGCCCGAGAGCAGGTCGATGGTTGCCAGCTCCTTCGCGAGGATCGCCGGCTGGCGGAAGTCGTTGGCCAGGACCGCCGATCCAATGCGAAGTGTGGTGGTGGCCATCGCGGCCGCCATGAGTGCTGGGATCGGGGCCACCGGAGACCGCTCGAAGTGATCGCTGAACAAGACGATGTCGTAACCGGCGCTCTCCCAGCTTTGGATGAGCTTGATCCAGTCCGGGCCATGGGTCACCGGCGACATGTCGAGAACGCCAAATCGAAACGGATGCATGCCAAACCGTACGCGACGATTGCCGAACGGGCGAGCGTCCCTGCCCCGTCGAGGGGTCTGTGTGCGCCATGATGGGACGAAGTTCCGAGAGAGGTGTCTGGTGGCGATGGAAGAACAAACTTGGCTCGAAGGCGTGCGCGTCCTTGACATCACGCGGTATTTGGCGGGCCCGGCGTGCACGCGTCTGCTGGTCGAGTTGGGTGCCGATGTGATCAAGATCGAGCAACCTCCCTATGGCGACCCCAATCGATCGAACCAGCCACGGATCAACCGCCGAGCCGGCTGTCACATCCAACAGAACCGCGGCAAGCAGAGTGTGTGTCTCGACATCAACACACCCGAAGGTCAAGATCTCATTCGGCGCATCGTGCCCCACGTCGATGTGGTTGTGGAGAACTACAGCCCTGGCGTATTGGCCCGCAAGGGTATCGGCTACGACGATCTCAGTGCCATCAAGCCCGACATTGTGATGGCATCAGTCTCGGGCTTCGGCCAGAGCGGCCCGTACTCCGAGCGGCCGTGTTTCGACCTCATTGCCCAAGGCATGGCCGGAGTGATGGAGATGACCGGCGAAACCGACGGTCCGCCGATGTTCGTGGGTATCGGGATGGCTGATACCAACGCTGGCGTCCATGCGTTTGCCGCGATTGGGCATGCGCTGTTTCACCGGGAGCGCACTGGCCGCGGCACCCACCTCGACATCTCGATGGTTGATTCGTTGTTCCACTTTCACGACATGGCCATCCACTCCGCGTCGATGGCTCCCGATGCGCCGCCGCTCACCCGTCAAGGGCGCGACTTCCCGACGTTGTCCCCGGCTGGGGCGTTTCGTGGCCCTACCGGTTGGATTGTCATCCTGTGTACTGAGTGGCAGATGGCGAACCTGTGGGACGCGCTTGGTCGACCGGATCTGGCCGACGACCCCAGGTTCTCGTCCAACCCGAACCGCATCGAACATCGTGGCGCGCTCACCGGGGTGATCGAGTCGTGGATGGGGACCTTCGATACCGACGAGCAAGTTCTTGCAGCCCTCGAGGCCGCCCGGGTCCCGTCGGGCCCGGCGCTCACGCCCACTCAGGCGCTCACCCATCCGCACTTCGTCGAACGGAACATGGTTCGTCAGGTCGAAGACCCGCTCGCCGGCACCGTCACGATTCCGGGCTTCCCGTTCAAGAGCACCGACCCGCTGCCACCGGACTCCTATGTTGCGCCCGCCCTCGGCGAGCACAACGTGTCGGTTCTGGGCGGCCTAGTCGGCCTGAGCGACACTGAGCTCGCAGCGTTGTCCGAGCAGGGCATCCTGGCATCGAAGCAGCACTGAGGGCACTGTGATGGCTCCCAAGACGACGAGCGACGAACAGTACCGGACCCGCTTCCTCGACGATCTCGAGGTCGGTGAGTCCTTCGAGTCAGACTGGACAAGCCTGTCGATCGAGGAGATGTTGCGGTTCTCGAATGAGTTCGACCGCCAGTACTTCCACACCGATGTTGAGGCTGCTGCCGATTCGCCGTTTGGTGAGGTCATCGCGTCGGGTGCACACACATTTGCGGTCTGGAACCTGATCAACCTCGACGTCAACGGCGACATCGCTTGGATTGCCGGCCTGGGTTTCGAGGAGTTCCGGTTCCCGAATCCCATGCGACCCGACGTTGAGTTCAAGGCAACAAGCGAGCTGGAATCTGTCCGGTCTTCGGGCTCGGATCCCAGCCGCGGTGTTACCCAGCACCGCTATCAGCTTGTCGGCCGCGATGGCGCGCTGCTGTTCACTGCGTTGTGCATAGCCCTGGTGCAGCGTCGAGGCTGACCTGCGATTGTCTGCCGCCCACGTCGCGGCTTGCTGATGCGAGCATTGCGGTCACCCAGTACCGTGGAGTACTGAATCGCGTGCACGGGCTCGCCCCTCACCGTTTGTCGACCTCCAGGAGTGACCGATGACAGATCTTGCCCCCAACGACGTGGTGATCGTCGATGCCGTGCGATCCGCTACGGCTCGCCGCAATGGCCGCCTGGCCGCCAAGCACAGCACCGCCTTGCTCGGTGAGGTTCTTGTCGGTTTGTTGGATCGCAACGCAATCGATGCAAGCGACGTCGATCACGTCGCCGGCGGTTGCATCAACCAGGTTGGGATGCAGGGCAACAACATCGCCCGCACGGCGTGGCTTGCCGCCGGTCTTCCCATCGAGGTTCCGGCCAGCACCACGAGCACCCAATGCGGGTCGGGACAACAGGCCAACATGTGGGCCCATTCGCTGATTGCCGGCGGCTTGGCCGACATTGTGATCGCATGCGGTGTGGAGTCGATGACCAACGTCCCGCTGGCATCCAACGTCCCGCGCGACGACGCTGGTGATCCGATGTTCGGCGAGCGGTTCACTCCGGCGTATGAAGCGCTGTACGACGGCACCAACCAGTTTGAGGGTGGCGAGATGGTCGCTGCTCAGTGGGAACTCACCCGTGAGGAGCTCGACGCCTTTGGCGTCCGTTCACAGGCTCTGGCCCGGCGGGCTTGGGACGAAGGGCGCTTTGACGGCCAGATCATTCCTCTCGACACCACGACTCCCGATGGCGAACACATCGTGCATGATCGCGACGAGGGTTTACGTGAGACCGATATCGAAACTCTTTCGGCCCTCAAAGCCATTGCCGGACCCGACGGATACCACACCGCGGGGACGGCCTCCCAGATTGCCGACGCTGCCAGCGCCGTGTTGCTTATGAGCGCCGCCAAGGCCGAAGAGCTGGGGATTACCCCCCTTGCTCGGGTGGTCGATTCGTGCCTGGTGGGCAGCGACCCCGAGCTCATGCTGACGGGCCCGATGCCAGCGACGCGCAAGTTGCTCGAAGACAACGACCTGACGACCGATGACATCGACATCTATGAGATTAATGAAGCGTTCGGCGCGGTCGTGGTGGCCTGGGCAAAGGAACTCGGTATCGAGATCGATGACCGGGTCAATCCAAATGGGGGAGCGATTGCCATTGGGCACGCGCTTGGTTCAACGGGTCCCGTGCTGATCACCAAGACCGTCCACGAGCTCATTCGGTCCGGCGGTCGCTATGGCCTCGTCTCGATGTGCTGCGGCGGCGGACTCGGAACCGGCACGCTCATCGAGCGCGTCTAAGGAGCCGCGACCAGGCTCCAGGGCCCGAACGGCCCGCCCCGGAGGGGCACGAGTGGGGATAGGCGCAAGGACTTCAGTGGGAGAATTGCTCCCTAGCCGCTGAAGTCCTAAGCCGGTGCTGGCGGTCTCAGGCTGTCGTTACCGGTCGAGGAAGGCTTGCACCGCGGCTTCGGCTTCGTCGGTGAAATAGCCGAGCGCGGTGGACTCAACGGCCATCGCAAGGCCATCGTCGGTGTTGCGGCGCAAGAACCGTTTGGCGGTGTCGGTCGCGGTCGACGAGTTGGCGGCTACCGCGCGGGCCATCGCAGTTGCGCGTTCCAAGAGCTGGTCAGCCTGTACGACTTCCATGACCAGGCCAATGGCCGCTGCCGTGTCGGCATCGATCACTTCGGCAGTGGTGGCCAACCGGGTTGTCCATGGGAGACCAATGACATCGGGTCCGCGGGTTAGTCCGAAGCCCGGGATCAGCCCTAGTGATGCTTCGCGGAATGCAAATGAGGCAGCCGGAGACGCTATTGCGAAGTCGCAAGCGAGGGTGATTTCGGTCCCACCACCGTGCGCGATCCCATTGACCGCGCCGATGACGATCACCGATGCTTTTTCGATGGAGTGGAAGGCATCGAACACCGCCTTCAGATGTGGACGTACCGCGCTGATGTCGTCCATCAGCGCGGGGAACATAGCGATGTCGCCGCCGGCGGAGAATGCGCGGCCGGCACCCGTGAGGACCGCGGCTGACACCTGCGGGTCTGCGCTCAGCTCGTTCATCACTGCTGGCAGCTCAGCGAAAAAGGTCCGGTTCATGGCGTTGAGCTTCTCGGGCCGATCCATCGTCACGATGGCAACGCCGTCGGCCTTGGCGACCGAAATGGTTTCATAGCTCACTGTTGTCTCGCTTCTCTGCGTTGCAGGTCGTTGACCAGGTCAGGTCGACGTCACCCTGGGCGCTTCGGTTATGCCGCGTTCGGCTAGTTCTGCTGCGATTTGTTCGCGGAGAATGTACTTCTTGATCTTCGTGCCCGACATCGGCCACTCGGCCACGAAGCGGACATATCGCGGCACCTTGAACGTCGAGATCTGCCCGCGGCAATGGTCGATGAGCTCTTGCTCGGTTGTGGTGGCGCCAGCCTTGAGCTCGATGAAAGCGGCGGGGACTTCGGTGTAGCGGGAGTCTGGGGCCGAGACGACTTGCACGATCTGGACGGCGGGATGGTCGACGAGGTGACCCTCGATCTCGGCCGCGGCGACGTTCTCGCCCCCGACCTTGAGCATGTCTTTGATGCGCCCCATATAGGTGACGCGGCCGTCGTGGTCGATGGTGCCGATGTCGCCGGAGTGGAACCACCCCTCGGCATCGATGACCTGGGCTGTGAGCTCGGGCTCGTTGTAGTAGCCCAAGAATAGGTTCCAGCCGCGATAGATGATTTCGCCGACCGTCCCGGGTGCGACGTCCTCGCCGGTGTCGAGGCCGATGATGCGCACCTCGATGCCATCGAGGGGATGCCCACCCGTGGTGAGTCGTGTCTCCGGTGGATCATCGGGTAGCGCGATTGACAGGTGCGAGGTGGATTCGGTTCCCCCGAAGGTTGTGACCATCGGGGCTTGGGGGAATCGGTCCTGCATACTCCGCAGCCGCTCGGGTATTCCTACCGCGAGTACGAGCCTGATGGCACTGAGGTCGGTCGCCGTGAAGTCGGGATGGTCAAGGATCTGGAGCCAGATGGTCTCGAACGCGGGGAGTGCGATCGTGCAGCGCTCGTCGACCAGCTGGCGGAGGGCGACGTCGGCGTCAAAGTGCCCGGCGTGCACAGCGGTGCACCCGGCAACGAAACAGGTGATGAGATAGCTCAGCCCACCAATGTGGAACATGGGCAGGGGAGTCCACGCCGCATCGTCGGGCCCGAGATGGAATCGGGTCTTGGCCACCAGGTGGCCTTGGCGGACCAGGGCTTCGTGGCTGAGCATGGCGCCCTTGGGCGAAGCCGTCGTTCCCGAGGTGTACATCATGAGACCGATGTCGCTTGGCCGGACCCGGATCTGGCGATCCTCGACGTCGTCGGGGCCCGCTTTGGCCGCCAGCAGGTCCAGGTCCGAACGGTTCAGGAAGCCGTCGCGACGCTCTTCCTCGACCGTGGCGACGTGGCGGAGCAGCGGCGCATCGGCCACGGCAACCTGGCCACCACCACCTACGCCGGTGGTGGCCAGCTCGGGGAAAGACTCGATCAGCAGGGCCGGGAAGTCGACCGCACCAGCCACACTCGTGGATGTCAGCACGACTGCGAGGTCGCCGTTGGTAACCACATGGCGCAGCTCGCGAGCTTTGAATCGGGCATTCATGAGCACTGGGATTGCCCCGATCTTGGCTGCACCGAACATTGCACCGAGGAAATCGATCATTGGTGGCAGCAGCAGCCCCACGGTTTCGCCGGGTTCCACGCCCAGGCCGAGCAGCGTTCGCGCGTAGTGGTCGGCGCGATCGGCAAGCTGGCGGTAAGTGGCGCGGTCGTCGGGGAGAGCCAGTGCGGTGACGTCGGGCGTCAGCTGCGCCTGGCGGTCGAGGAGGTCCCCCAGCGTCGTCACGTCGATCCATGGACGCACCGAGCCGTCAGGCCCGATCCGGTAGGTGGCCGGGTCAGTGGTCATGACGTGGGACTGAGTGCCACCACCGCGGTGCCGACAACGACGTCTTTGTCGCCGCGGGCGAGGCGGATGTCGCAGGTGGCATGGCGTTCGTCAGCGACGTCGTCGATGGATGTGACTGTGCCAGTGGCGGTGACCTCGTCACCTTCGAGGACCCAGCCCGTGAAGTTCACCTTGAGCCGTCGGATGCTGGCGGGCCCTTGCCAGGCCATGAGCATGTTGGCGATATAGGACAGGTTGAGGGGCCCTTGGTTCACGACCCGTTCTGTCGGGAGCGATTCCAGTGATTTGTGATCCCAGTGGATGGGGTAGGGGTCGCGCAAGATCGCGGCCATGGTCTTCATCCGCTGTGGGTCGACGCTTTCCATCTTCCACGGCGGGATTTCGGTGCCCACGTCCGCGGTGCTGCTCATTGTTCTCTCCTGAAGCGCCAGTGGTTTGTGACCCGGGCGACCAGCACGCCATCGGGCGAGCGCATCTCGATCGAGAACACGAAGCGGTCATAGAGCTTGCCGCTGGGGGCCGTCATGCGCTCCACCTCGAGCACCGACCCCTCGACCGCGTAGTCGACTTCTTCTTGGAGCGGGCCAAAGTACTCCCAGTCGTAGCCATCAAGTCCGACCGAGCCGGCGCCTTCGACATGGCCCAGTTCGAAGAGGTCGGCAATAGAGGTGCCCGCTCCCTGGATGGGGACGTGGAAAAGGCTGACGGGGTGCACAAGCCCATCAGGCAGTTGCTCAATCCCGGCGCAGTCGGTGAGGAGCCAGTTCTCCCAGTGCTCGATGCGTCGAGTGCCTCCGGGAAACTTGTGCCCGATCAAGGCGACCATGGTGGCTTCGTCTACTTCAGCCATGTTCAGCTCCAAACGTCCTGGCCGCTGCGTTCGACTTCCATCAACCGACCCAGGTTGTGGCTGACGACTTTGTCTATGTGCAGCTGCATCATGTGGCGGTCGGGGGCTGCGAAGGTTGCGATCTCGCGCTCCAGGCGTTCAGGAGACGGCGGCCGACCGCCGCGCGCCCTCGTCAGAAATGCATTGGTGTAGCGGCGGAGGAGGTCGTCGTCCTGGGTCATCTCGATCTGGCCTCGTAGTGTGACCTGGCGGCCGATGTCTTCGGGGTCCCACATACAGAACGATGCGGCCGGGTTGCGTTTCCATGAGTGGAACTTCGCCCGGTTGGTGGTCGAGGTCACGGTCACCAGTTCGTCCAGGACCACATACAGCATGACCGCCTGGACCGGCTCGTTCGCCTTCGTGACCCAGGAGACGACGGCGTGGGTCGCGGTGTTGATGATCTCGTTGACCTCATCGTCGGCCAACGTGAACGGGGCTATCTCGCGTCGCGCGAACCAGGGTGGACGTGAAGGGCTCGGGCTCTCGGGTTCAGGTGGCACGAGCCGATCGTAGTGGGTGGTCGATGGGCGCGTGCTCGGCTCAGGAGGCCTGTCGGGTATGGCTGAGCGAACGCGTGGGCGTCCACCCAAAATGGGTTCGCAGGATCCGGTTCCACTTGTTTGCGCCCAGCTCGCCGTGCAGTGCCGCCAGCCCCACGCAGTACTTGCTCATCTGCACGGGTCGGATGTGGTTGGCCCATAACAGCCTGTCCATAGTCGTTGATCCGGACACGGACTTCGTTTCCACGAGGGCGTGACCAGCGAGCTCAACCTGTGCGCCTTCGGGTTCGGTGCAACACAAGCCCACGTCGATGGTTGCTCGGCTCGTACCGGCATCGATCAGAAGGGTCGCTCGGAGATACGCCGTGGTCAGCGTGTGCTGCAGGTTCGAGCTCTGGGGGCCATCCGGGTCGACCTCGGCGATGAAGTGTCGGCCCTGTTGATTAAGGAGGTGGCGGTCCGCGAGCGGATAGTCGAGCCGGTGCTTGATGGTCTGGCCGTTGCGGTCGCGCGTCTTGACTTCCAACGCACATGCACTTGAGTCCACATAAGCCCGCGTTCGGACCTTGCGGCGCCGGGGCCGACTCCGTGCCGCATCGCGGTAGGACTGCAAGTCCGCGGTGTCGAAGTAGATCGACTCGTAGCGAAACAGCCGTGTCTTGTCGATCTCCAGCGCCTTGGTGTCCGTGCCGAAGTCGGTAAACAATCCTCCGAGCGTCGACACAGGAACGATGTACTTGCGGTCTCGGCGATGCTGGAGCGAAGCCGCACTGGCGAGCGCGTCCAGCCCGAGGCTCGGTAGGGAGCCAAGCGCGGCAACCAGATCGTTGGGCGCGCGGTTGTCGTCCATGTTGGCGCCGGTCAACCGTTGGTAGGAGACGGGTTGATTTGGTAGCGGACTTCGACCGTGGTCGTGTCGCGGACCAGGTCGACCCGACGGACTTTCACCCGGTGGATTCGGCCACCCAGCAGTTCCCCAGAGCGGTCGCGGAGCTCGGTCTCGTCGGTGATGGCGGCATCCAGGTTGAGCACCTGGACCCGATAGTCAGCGTAGAGACGGGGGTGGTCGCCGACGAACAACGCGGCCAAGAGGGCGCCCATCAGCGCTGGTGCCAGCCAACCAGGTTCGACCTCGAACCCAGCGATCAGCCCCATCGCCAAGGCGGCGAAGTAATAGGCGACCTCTTCTTGATCCAGCTCGGCCGAACGAAGGCGGATGATCGACAACACGCCGAACAGGCCCAGCCCGAGTCCGATCCCCACCGAGTCCGATGCCAGCGCCGAGGTGACCGCCAAGACGCCGGTGTTTACCCCGAGGTAGGCAACCACCATGTCTTTGCGCCGGTGGCGCGGGAAATATAACGCGAAGGTCAAAATGGCGATGGCGACGATGTCCAGTGCAAAAAGCGCTGATTGGGGCACGAACCCTCCTAGGGGCGACGACACGTGAATAGCAGGTATCTGTGGCCGTCAGCGATATTCGACGTCGCGGCCGCGCGTCGAGTTCCCTTCTCAAGATCGGTTGTTTCGCTCCCGAATCCAGGATCGGGACGGGCGAGGCCGTTGGATCGCAGCGTTGTGAACGGCCCGCACCGCCCAGCGCGTTCGTAGGGTGGCGGCCATTGCGACCTCTGACTATGGGCTCACCATGGGATTCACGAGGCTTGGGTGGGCGACTCAAAACCAAACCGTTGCCACGCGGGTAGAGGCCGGTCCCGAGACACAGGCCAAGCGTCGAGCAGCGATTCGTTTTGGGTGGTCCGTTGAGGCGCGCTACGCGCCAATAGCTGGGCCACAGTCGGCCGCCCCCCGCCCTGTCAGGACCGCTGGTCAGCTTCCGGGTACAACACCGGCTGGCAAGGACTCGATGTGCGACGCTATGTGTCTTGGTTGGGTCAGCCAGACGTCGTCGCGTCGTTCCGCTATGTGTTTCAGGGCCTCGCGGAGCGGTCGCATCCGGAATGGTTGGCCCACAAGGAACGGGTGGAGCGAGATCGAATAGACCAGTGGTTGTTTTGCTGACTGTTCGAGCATCTCGTCGAACTGGTCGATCATCATCTCGGCGAATTGGCGGCCAGTGTTGTGGCGTCGCACGAAGATGCCCACATCATTCATCTCGACGGGGTACGGAATGTTCAAGATGGGCTCGGACCGGGTCTTGATGTAGATGGGCTGGTCGTCGCACGGCCATTGCATCGTGTAGCCGTACCCGGCCTCTTTCAAGAGGTCGCTGGTGACGGCCGACTCGGCGATCGAGGGGCCCATCCAACCAGTTGGGCGTTGGCCCCAGTGTTTGGTGATCTCTTCGGTGATCTCGCCAATGAAGCGCTCTTCGTCGTCTTCCCAGAAGTTGCTGGAACGCTCGGAGTTGGTGCGCCCATGGGCGACGAGCTCGTCGTCGCGTTCGATCACCTTGGCGATGATGTCGGGGTAGCGAGCCATGACCTCGGAGTTGATGTTGTGGGAGAGGGGGAGGTCGAGTTCGTCAAAGGCGTCGAACATGCGCCAGATGCCGATGCGGTTGCCATAGTCACGCCATGCCGAGTTGCGGTGGCTGGGGTCGGCGTCAACCGCCGAATCGTTGAGCCCGACGCCGGCCTTGAACGCGAAGTGTTCGAGGTTGTTGGAGAGCACCACGGCGAGCCGCGTCCCGTTCGGCCAGTCATACACCGGCCGCTGGTTGATCGGGATGTAGTCGTAGCGGTCGTTCTCTGGAAGTTTCATGATTCCTCGGCTTGTCGGTCCAAAAAGGCTTGGAGATGGTTGGCGATCTCGGGGCTCGCGGTGGTGAAGTGCCCGAGCACATCGGTGAGGTGGGGGAGCGAAACGACCTCGGCCTGGGGTGGGAGCAGCGGCAACGCTCTGGTGGTTTCGGCATCGAGGTCGTCGGCGACGTGTAGCGCTAAGAAGGGTTGACGGATCTTCCCAAGCAGGCCGCCGGTGTCGTGTTCGAAGACTGCGTGATGCCCATACCAGGCATCGGGTTGGCACAGCAGGTGATCCATGACGAACTCGTGCAGGAGCTCGGGGTCCCAAGCTTTTGACCGGACTGCGGCGCCCCCGAATCCGCCGTCACGCCACCACCGCCAATACCAGTCGAGGTGTGAGCCGTCGTGATCGGGTTCTGGCTCGTGGAGATAGCTGTCCTTGTAGTCGGAGATCTCATCGGAGGCGAAGACCGGTACGGCTACGACCGCAATGCTGCGAACTCGGTCGGGGTGGTTGGCCGCCAACTCGATGGCCTCACATGAACCTGTGTGGATCCCCACAACATCGAATCGATCGATCCCCATGCCGCTCAGGGCTTCGACCGTGGCGTCGGCGTACTGGGCAAGTGAGATTGGTGCCTGGGGGTGATCGGACACGCCCGAGCCGAGTCTGTCCGGGGTGACAACACGTCGCGAGGTCTCGAGGAGCGGCGTGATGTGGCGGAACATTCGGCTTGATGACAGCGACATATGCAACATCACGAGCGGTAGGTCGCCATCACCGCTACTGCGCACGTGAACATGGCCGTGTTCAGTCCGGATCAGTGTCCGCGTCATCTGTTCGGGACTTCTCATTGTGCAGAGCGTATTCTATCTGTATGCACCGCGGGTATGCCGATACGACCTTGGGCCAGATCCACTATGTGGAGGCCGGGACTGGCCCACCCATTGTCTTGCTGCACCAGACGGCGAGCAGTTCGGTTATGTACGAGCGCGCCATGCCGTTGCTTGCTGCTGGCTACCGCGCCATAGCCATCGACACGCCGGGATTCGGCATGTCTGATGGACCGGCGGGGCCTGAAGGTGTGATTGAGCACTACGCCGAAGCCGTAGTTGGTGTCATGGATCATCTCGGCATCGAAGCTGCGCACATTGTCGGGTTTCACACTGGCGCCACCACTGCGGTCGAGCTGGCGAGTGCGCACGCGGACCGTGTCCGGTCGCTGGTGATCTTCTGTGTCTTGGCGTTGGCATCCGACGAGGAGCGGGCGGAATGGCTGTCGCGCGACGACCTCGCCACCGCGTGGGTGCCCGATGGCGAGGGTCGGTTCCTCGAGACCGACATCGTCGATTACGTGGCCCACTTTGCAACACCCGACGATGGTGAGACGTACGTCCGCGAGCTGATAGCGAAACTCCAAGCCGGGCCCGAGTATTGCTGGGCCTACGAGGGTGTTGCTCGCTATGATCACTACGCGAGCTATGCCAAGCTGGCTTGCCCCACGCTGGTACTGAACGCCGAGAACGAAGTCCTGCACTCCTATACCGAGCTGGCGCACGCCGCGATCGCACACAGCGAGTACCAAGTCATTGCTGGGCCCGAGCCCGAGGTCCGTGGGTGGGTCGCGGTGGTTCCCGAGTACCCGGCCGAGTTCGCCGAGGCGATCACAGGTTTCGTCGAACGCGTCGAGTCGGGCGAGGCCGCCCTCCCACAGGGTGACGCGGGCCGACCATGACGAGGGGACCGACCATGAGACGAGGGGACCGACCATGAGAACAGCGATTGATCGTTACTTCAACGAAGTGCTCAGCAATGAGAACCCCGCTGCGGCCGACGAACTACTCACCGACGATGTGGTGTGCCGCTTGCCGACGGGACAAACAACGCACGGGGTTCAGGCCGTGAAGGACGCCGTAGCCGGGGCTGCCGCGGCGTTCCCTCATCGCGGCGTGCATGTCGATCAGGCAATCTTGCTCGACGACCGGGCAGCCATCGTCTACACGCTCGTGATGGCACACGTTGGCGACTTCTTGGGTATCGCAGCCACGGGCAACGAGATCACGGTCACCGGCGTCGACATCTTCCGTTTCACGGATGGCAAAATCAGCGAGATCGATGTGTTCTATGACCCGCAGCTGATCTTCGAACAACTGGGCATTGACCCCGACGCCCTCTGACCGCTAGCCCCCCGTGGCTTGTATTGCTTCCACCTCATCGTCTGACATCTCCAGCAGCCCGCGAAGAATCTCGTCGTTGTGGGCACCCAAGGGTGGACCAGCCCACTTGATTGAACCTGGGGTATCGGAGAGATGTGGGGCCACGTTCTGCATCCGTAGGTCGCCGAATTCCTCCGATGGCACGGTGGCGATCGACCCGCGTGCGGCGAAGTGTGGATCCTCCAACATCTCGGGCGCGCGGTAGATGTGCCCAGCCGGGACGCCGTGCGTTTCGAGTACCTCGAGGAGGGCTTCGCTGTCGAGGGTTCCGGTCCAGGCAGCAATCATTTCGTCGAGTTCGACTTGGGTTTGACCGCGTGCGGCGTGGGTCGCATAGCGATCGTCGGTAGCGAGCTCGGGGCGCCCCATGGCTTCTGCGAGCCGGACAAACACGGTGTCTTGGTTGGCGGCCACGAGAATCATCTGGTCATCTGCGGTTGGGTAGACATTTGACGGCGCGACGTTGGGGATGATCGCGCCGGTGCGCTCGCGGATGTAGCCGGCCACCTGGTACTCGGGGATGAGCGATTCGGTGAAGGCAAGCACCGCTTCGTATATGGCTGAGTCCACGATCTGGCCCCTGCCCGTTGTTTCTCGAGCATGGACGGCGGCGAGACCACCGAGCGCGGCCATCGTGCCCGCAAGGCTGTCGCCGATGCTGATCCCCATACGGCTGGGTGGAGACGACGGGTCGCCGACGATGTAGCGCAGGCCACCCATGGCTTCGCCGATGGAGCCATAGCCGGCCCTGCTCGCGTATGGCCCGGTCTGGCCAAACCCCGTGACTCGGATGAGGATGATGCCGGGGTTGACCTTGACGAGGTCTTCGTAGCCGAGGTTCCAGCGCTCGAGCGTGCCGGGACGGAAATTCTCGACGACGATGTCCGATGTTGCTGCCAGACGGCGCACCATGGCTTGGCCGGCCTCGCTGCGCAGGTTGACCGTGACCGACTTCTTGTTCCGGGCGACGACGGGCCACCACAGTGAGCGACCGTGGGGCTTCTCGCGACCCCACTCGCGCATGGGATCGCCGATCCCGGGTTGTTCGAGCTTGATGACTTCAGCGCCGAAGTCCCCGAGCAGTTGTGCACAGAACGGGCCAGCCAGCAGCTGGCCCATCTCGATCACCCGCAGTCCGGCCAGTGGCCCGTCTGAAGGTGCTTCGTTTTCGGTTGCCGCTGCAGTCAAAGGGGCCTCAATCAGTGCTGTGTATACTCCGTGCACACTAGCTGAATTCGGGGCTGGCCGAATCGGCTCTGATTGGCAACACATCCGGGTTTGAAGGACGTGGGCATGCGAGACGGAGTCGAGACAGGCGGGACAGGCGGCGCGGTCGACATCATCGAGGTCGCACCGCGCGATGGCCTGCAGGACGAACCCGTCCAGCTGAGCACCAGCGACAAGGTCGACTTCATCACTCGCCTAGTCGAGGCCGGCTTCACCCGTATCGAAGTCACGAGCTTTGTTCATCCGCGGGCCGTGCCCCAGATGGCAGATGCCGAAGACGTGATGGCCGCGCTGGCTCGAAGCGATGCCGTGTCCTACAGCGCCCTGGTCCTCAATGAGCGTGGGCTCGAACGGGCGCTGGCTGCAGGCGTTGATGAGATCAACTACGTCGTCGTGGCCACCGACACGTTCGCCGGGCGCAACCAGAACACCACGACCGCAGACGGACTCGCGCTTTGGAATCGGATCTCCGAACTCTCCCGTGCCTCGTCGCTGACCACGGCGGTCACCATCGGCGCGGCATTCGGCTGTCCGTTCGAGGAAGAGGTCGAGCCCAGCCGGCTCGAATGGATCCTTCGCGAGTTGGCCGAGAACCCGCCCGACGAGATCTCGCTCGCTGACACCATTGGTGTCGCTGTACCAAGCGACGTGATCCAACGCCTCGGGCTGGTCAAACAGATCGCACCGACTGTGCGCAGACGACTCCACGTGCACAACACGCGCAACACCGGCATCGCCAACGCCTACGCAGCCGTCGAAGCGGGTGTCGATGCCCTCGATGCCAGCGCGGGCGGGATTGGCGGCTGCCCGTTTGCGCCAGCGGCCACCGGCAACATCCCGAGCGAGGATCTCATTTACATGCTGCATCGGATGGGTATACAGACGGGCGTGGTGCTCGAGTCGCTCATTGACACGGTGGGTTGGCTTGGCGAGGTGCTTGGTAAGGAGCCACCGGGGCTGCTTTCACGCTCCGGGATTTTCCCGCCAACGAAGTTACCCAGTAACTACGAGGTCGGATGACTACACCTCGACTCCGCTGGTTGGTCACCGCGGCCGGCGCGCTCACGGCGCTGGTTCTCAACCTCGACCAGGCGACGATCCTGCTCGCGATCCCGACCATCTCTGACGCCCTGGATGCCGATCTCTCCCAGACGCAATGGATCCTTTCCGGGTTCTTGTTGCCGCTGGCGGCGCTGGTGATTCTGGGTGGTTCGTTGGCCGATCGGTTTGCTCCGGTCAGGATTCTCCAAGCGGGGCTCTCGACGTTTGCTGCGGGATCGGTGGTGAGTGCCCTGGCGTCGGACGTTGCGATTCTCACGGCCGCTCGCGTGGTTGCAGGATCGGGGGCGGCGCTTGCATTTCCCGCGTCGATCGCAATCCTGTACCGATCGCTCGATGGCGCAGAGCTGACCGTTGCACTTGGCGCTTGGTTCAGCGGGGCACTTACCGGCTCTGCTGTTGGTCCCGTTATTGGTGGACTGCTGCTTCGAGCCTGGCCCTGGGAATCAGTTCTGTGGATGTCGGCTGGGCTGACGGTGGCGGTGTTGATACTGGTCACGTTGTTCGTTCCGGCTGAACGTCAGCGCTCGGGCGCGCCGCTTTGGCTTGGCCCCAATGCTGTCGTGGCAGTGGCGATGGCATTGATGGTTTGGGGACTGATCGAAGCTGGGTCGGGGGGTTGGGGTTCGACCCGGGCGTTGGGCCCGGTCGTCGCTGGCGCACTGATCCTGGCCGGCTTCGCCGCGGCGGGTCTTCCACGTCTCGATCAGCCGTCGGAGGCGACGAGGCTCGTTGCTGCCGGACTGGTCATGATGATGTTGGCCATTCTCTCAGTCGTTGGCACGGTCTTCTTCGTCATCACGTTTATGCAAAACGTGCTTGGGTACAGCCCGCTGCGTGCCGGCTTCGGGCTTCTGCCGTTCGGGGTGACCGCTGCCGTCTTGGCGCCGATGGGCGCACGACTAATCCGGCGACACGGCCGGATGCCTCTCGTTGTTGTGGCTATTGGCTGCGAGGCTGCTGGCCTGATCGGGCTATCGCGCATTACGCCGACGTCGACTTATGTTGGAATTGGGATCTTCTTAGCCCTGTTCGGCGCGGCGATGGCTATCTTCCCGGCTGTCTCGTTGGACCTCGCGCTCAGCAATGCGCCCCCAGATCGCGGGGGTGTTGTTTCCGGAGCACACGCGGCTGCGCTGCAATTCGGTCAGCTGATCTCGATCGCAGTGATGGGGTCTCTGGTGTCTTCGTGGGTCGGGGGCATTTATCGATCGAAGTTGGCCGATGCCGGGTTGGCGACAGAGGTTCCCGGAGGCTTAGTCCAAGACCTCGGACGAGGCCTGAGTTCGGCTCCTTCCGCAGCATCTCCCGGCGAGATTTTACGTTATGAAACTATTGGCGAAATTGCGTTCACAACCGCGGTTGGTCGCGCCATCATTTTCATGTTGGGCCTGTCAGCTTTTGCATCTATCGTCTTCGTGACGCTGCTTAAAATGCCCCTAGGTCGTAGCGAGATGCGAGCCACGAGTTCGAGATGACCATCGACGTCCCTCAGCCGAAACGCAGCCGCGTATACGACGCTCTCAAGCGCCAAATTGTCGAGATGGAACTCGAGCCGGGCACCCCGCTGTCGGAGGTCGAGCTCAGTAAGCGGCTCGGCAGCAGTCGGACCCCCGTGCGTGAGTCGCTGCACCAGCTCAGCCGTGAGGGTCTCGTCCGCTTGGTCCCTGGCCGCGGGGCATTTGTGGCCGAGATCTCCATGCGCGATATTGTAGAGTTGTTCCAGATGCGCGAAGCCCTCGAGACCCATGCGGCCCGGCTGGCCGCCCAGGCCTCTAACCGAGCCGTCTTGGTCGAGCTTGCGGAGGAAATGCGCGGGGCCCATGCCCTCATCGAAGCGGCGGACTATCGGGCGTACTATGACCTGACTGAGCGGATTGACAAGGCCATCGTCGCCCTCGCAGGCAACGCTCGACTCAGGGGGGCCTTGAGCGAGTTGTGGGATCAGATCAAACGGGCACGCCACATTGCACAGGCGAAACCAGAACGACTGGGCGAGACGGTCTCTGAGCACCTCAGCATCCTCGCGGCCATCACCTCAGGCAACGAGGAACAGTCGGTCGACGTTGTTCGGGCGCACGTCAAGAACAGCATGCGTAGCTTGCTCGAACCCTCGGCGCTCTGACCACGAGCCCATCGGGGCTGAGTCAGATGAGGTGCTCGATCACCTGATCGACGCCCATGACGTCGGCGTACTTGGCATCGAGGTCGAAGAGTCCGATCTGGTGGCTGATTTCGATGCGGTCATACACGCACTCCTGAGCAACGACCGTGTGGAAGTTGAACGAGAACGCATCCACCGCGGTGGCTCGAATGCAACCGCTGGTCGTGCACCCCGCCAGAATGACGGTGTCGCAGCCCAGATCAACCAGGTAGCTGGTGAGTGCGGTCCCGAAGAAGGCGCTCGCGTGGCGCTTTGGCAAGAGAATGTCGGCCTCGACCGGCGCAACCTCGGCGACGAATTCATAGGCGTGTTCCGGGATCGCGGTGATGCCCGGGTTGATGCTCCCGAACCGGCCTGCGTCGACGGCCTTTTTGGGGGCGACGTAGGGGTAGATCACCGGAATGTCTGCCTCGCGGGCCGCGGCGAGGAGCCGGGCGATGTGCGGGATGGCCGCCCACGCGCGATCACCACACGAGGTGGGGTACATCGTCTCGATGGATTCGCGGATGGGGAGCGACGAGTCGCCCGCTGTCCGGTATTGCACATCGATCAACAACAGTGCAGGGCGTTGCCCGAAGCCTGATGGGCCACCAAAGCCGGCGAGCTCATAGACCCCCAGGTCCTCTTCGGGTATAGCCGAAAGCCATGATGGGTCACTCATTGGTGCCTCGTCTCAGGTCGTCTTCGAGGTCGTCGAAGTCTTTCAGGTTCATCAGCGATTGGCGCTCTTCCCAGGTGATCATGCGGTCTGTGAGTCCTGCCGATTCGCCGTTGCCGCGCAGATAGGACAATGCGTGCTGCGCTGCGTGCACAGTTACTCGCAAGAGCAGGTTGGCATGGAGGACGAGGCGGAACCCCATGGCTTCGAGTTCTGCCGCCGGGAGTTGGGGGGTCTTGCCGCCCTCGACAATGTTGATCATTATCGGAACGCCGGGAAGCTCGCTCGGGATACGTCGCAGTTCGTCGACGGTTTGGGGGGCCTCGACGAAGATCACATCAGCGCCTGCGTCGATGTACCGGCTGGAGCGGGCCAGTGCTTGATCGAGTCCTTCGACCGCCCGTGCGTCGGTCCGAGCGATGATCGCGAAGTCCGGATCTGAGCGAGCGTGGCGCGCCGCGCGAATCTTGGCCACCATCTCTTCGACGTCCACGAGTGTTTGGCCATTGAAGTGTCCGCAGCGCTTGGGCGACGCCTGGTCTTCGACCTGAATCGCAGCGGCCCCGGAGCGTTCGAGCGAATGGACCGTTCTCATGACCGAGAGCGGACCTCCGTAGCCGGTGTCAGCGTCGACGATGACGGGGATCGAGACAGCGTCGACGACCCGTGTGGCCTCGTAGTCGACCTCGGTCATCGACAAGAGGCCGATGTCGGGCAGTCCGAACTGGGTGTTGGCAACACCAGCGCCGGTGACAAAGCAGCACTCGAATCCGGCTTGCTCGGCTAGGCGGGCAGTGAGGGCGTTGGTGACACCCGGGACAACGGTGGCTGTGTCGCGAGCGAGAATTGCTCGGAGCGTTACGCGGCCGGTGTCGAGCGATCGGGGCCCGATCCCCGGGGGCACCTCGAAGGGATCCGAATCGCTGGACCTCACGCGTTGCCCGTCGCGGCCAACGATTCGCTCATTGCATCTGTCTCCTGATCAGAAAGATGCGCGTAGTATACAGCATGCGTACACTCGGTGTTCCGGAGCGCCGCGCCAGCGCCGCACCGCTCGAAGAGGGGTAGGAGCGACGTTGGGAGCAGACGTAGGAGCGCTCGTTTGGCGAGAGTCGAAACGTGCTGATGCGCCTCAATTCGAGGCACCGAACCTATGACCGCGCGCGCCTGGGCGTTATTGATTCTGCGTCGGCTGCTCTTCATGATTCCGATCCTCTTCGCTATCGCCAGCGCGACGTTCTTCCTGACCCGTTTCGCCGGGGGCGACCCGGCGTATCAGATTGCCGGCTCATTCGCGACCGAGGAATCGATCGCGAACATTCGGGCCGACCTCGGAACCGATCGACCCCTCGGTGTGCAGTATTGGGAGTTCCTGACCGACTCGGTTCGAGGCGATCTGGGAACCTCGTTGTTCACCGACAGACCGGTTCGGACCGACCTCGCCGACCGCTTGCCGGCGACGCTCGAGCTCATCACCATGTCCCTCGCTGTTGCCGTCGTGGTGGGCCTGGGGTCAGGTAGCTACGCCGCGCACCGGCGCGGGACGAAGCGGGACAAGGCGGTCAGATACGGGAGTTTCACGGCCCTGTCGCTGCCGGATTTCTGGCTTGGGCTCGTGCTGTTGTTTGTCTTCTTCTTCAAGCTGGACTGGGCCCCGCCACCCATTGGCCAGATTGCCCCCGGCGCCACCGCGCCCAGATACGTGACCGGCGCGGCGGTCGTGGATGCATCCATCACCTTGAACTGGTCGGCGCTCAAGGCCTCGTTGCATCAGATATGGCTGCCGCTCACCACCATGGCAGTGATCTTCAGCGGACCACTCACACGCCTGGCGCGGTCCGCAACCATCGAGGCCCTCGGCTCCGACGCGATCTTGTTCGGGCGAGCATGCGGCCTGCCTCGTTCGACGTTGTGGCGCTACGCGACTCGGGCCTCGCTCCCCCCCGTCGTGACCTTCGTCGGCATTCTGTTCAGCGTGTTGTTGGGCGCCTCGGTCCTGGTCGAAACCGTGTTCTCTTGGGGAGGAGCGGCGCAGTACGTCGTGAATGCGATTCGCGTCAACGACTTCCCGGCCGTTCAAGGCTTTGTTCTGGTGTCTGGCGTGTTCTCTGTAGTGATCTTCTTGATCGTGGACCTCCTCTACGTCGCCATCGACCCCCGGGTGAGACTGTGAGCCGCACGGAGCTGGGTCAACGGCGTGAACGGGTGCCGGATTGGGTGAATCCGCCGTTGGCCATTGGGCTTGGGCTCATCGTGTTGCTGGCGGTTGGTTCCTATGTCGTTCCGGCGCTGTCGCAGTTCGATGCGGAGATCGCGAACCCTCGCGAAGCCCTGCAACCTCCGAGCAGCCGCCATCCGTTCGGGACCGATCGATCCGGCCTCGACATCTTCGTCCGAGTTTTTCAGGCCCCACGGATCGATCTCACGATTGTGGTTCTGGGCGTCGGTCTGGGTGCGGTGATCGGCGTGGTGTTGGGTGTCGTGACCGGATTTTCACGAGGGATTCCCGGTGAGATCTCGATGCGGGTTGCCGACATTATCCAGGCGTTTCCGCTGTTGATACTTGCCATTGCGTTGGTGTCGCTGAGCGGCAACAACCTCACGAACGTGGTTTATGTGCTGGCGTTCGTCAACGTGCCCGTTTTCTTGCGACTCACGCGTAGTCGCGTGCTGACGATCCGCGAACAGCGGTTCGTGCAGGCGTCGGTTGCGTTGGGCAATTCGACGCCACGACTGGTGTTTCGCCACATTCTCCCGAACGCGCTCGGGCCGGCGACTGTCCAGTTCGGTGTTTCGATGGGGTACGGCATCCTGACTCTGGCGGGTCTGGCGTTCCTTGGTGTCGGCGTGCAGGTGCCTACACCCGAGTGGGGCTCGATGATTCTGACCGGGTCCTCGAACATGACCACGGGGCAGTGGTGGATCGCGCTCTTCCCCGGATTGGCGCTCTCGGTGGCTGTTTTTGCGTTTAACTTGTTGAGCGAGGGCATCGAGAAGGCTCGAGAGGTCGGGTCGAGGTGAGCGAGCTGCTGTTGGACGTTCGTGGCCTGGAGCTTGAGATCGCGACCCGACGGACGTCGACGGCGATCCTCCATGGCGTCGACCTCGCGCTCGACGCCGGGCAAATGCACGGTCTCGTTGGCGAAACCGGCTCGGGTAAGTCGATGACGGCGCGCGCAATCGTTGGGCTCCTTCCGCCAGGCGGACGGGTCACCGCAGGCTCAGTCACATTCGGGGATCAGGACCTGCTGGCCAAGACCGAGGCTGAAATGCGCGAGGTCCGTGGTGCTGCTATCGGCATGATTTTCCAAAATCCACGTACGGCCCTCTATCCCATGTTGAACATCGAGCAACAGATGAGCAACGTCATCAAATCGCACCTCGACCTGGACAAGGCCGAGCGTGTTGCTCGTGTTCGTGAACATCTGGGACTGGTCGGCATCGATGACGTCGATCGCGTGGCCAAGGCGTACCCGCACGAACTCAGCGGCGGCATGGCGCAGCGTGCGGTGATTGCCATGGCGTTGGTGTGCGGTCCGTCGTTACTGATAGCCGACGAACCAACGACGGGGCTCGATGCCACGATTCAACGCCAGATCCTGGAGCTGATCCGTTCTTTGCAGGACCAGCTCACGTTGTCCGTCCTCATCATCACCCACGACCTTGGCGTCGTTGCGCAGTACTGCGACACGGTGTCAGTGATGACAGAAGGGCGGGTGGTCGAGGATGGAGCCGTCCGTTCAGTGCTGCTCGAACCCGCCGAGGAGTACACCAAGAAGCTCATAGCGGCCTCGGATTTGGGCGACATTCGGAAGAAGCGACTGGCGGCCCAACAATGACCGATGCTGGAACCGACGCCCCCGACGATGTCGCCGCCACCGATTATGCGATCGTCGTCGAGGGCTTACAGAAGACCTTCCGAGCGCGGCGGGGCCAGGCCGAAGTCGTCGCGATCGATGACGTGTCGTTCGTCGTCGAGCGAGGCCAGACGCTAGGTGTTGTCGGCGAGAGTGGTTCGGGCAAGTCCACGGTTGCGCGCTGCTTGCTCGGTCTGACTCCTGTCGACGCCGGCCGCGTCGAGGTGTTGGGAAGATCCATTGTCGACGCGAAGCCAAAAGAGTTGCGGTCGTGGCGCAGCGAAATGCAGATCGTCTTTCAGGAACCGCTGGAGTCACTGGACCCGCGATATCGAGTGCGTGACGCAATTGGTGAACCGCTGCTCCTTCACACGGACTTACGAGGGGACCAGCTCCAGGCCCGGGTAGAGGAGTTGCTCGAGCAGGTATCACTGGCCACCGAGCTCGGCGCCCGATACCCCCATGAGCTGTCCGGAGGTCAACAGCAGCGGGTGAACATTGCCCGGGCGCTCGCGACCGAGCCATCGGTCATGGTTCTCGATGAACCGACAGCGTCGCTCGATGTCTCGGTGCAGGCCGAAGTACTCGCCCTGCTCGTGGACCTTCAGGAGCGGTTCGGGCTCACGTACTTGCTGATCTCGCACGACCTCACGACCATTCGTGCCGTGTGTGATCGCGTGGCTGTGATGTATTTGGGTCGACTCATCGAGGTAGGCCCGGTCGACCAGGTCCTCACCAAACCCGAGCACCCATACACCGAGTTTTTGATCGGGGCGGAGCTATCCGTGAACCCTGATGTCAAGCCTGCTGCTCCGGTCGTACAAGGTGAAGTGCGCAGCGGCGAGCGACCCTCCGGTTGCGTCTTTGCACCGCGTTGTCCGCTCCGTATGGATGCCTGCGAGGAGGCTCAACCCGAGCTTCGCGCCGCGAGCGAAGGCCATGTGGCTGCCTGTCTTGTTGTGGGCAACAAGCACGACCTGGCAAGCGTTGTCGACGATGGTCCGCCGCCGAGTGGCGGGCATCGCGGCATCAACTGACAACACGGGGTTGTGTATACAGCGCTTGTACACAGTGTTCGCGTGACGTATGCTCACATCGCCCCATCTCTGGGGAGCTCTGAGGGGGCACATATCTAATGGACGTTTCGAACAAGGGAACTCGCAGGAATCGGCCAGGACGGTGGTCAACGTTGTTGGCGCTGTTCATGGTTTTTGCGCTGATTGCCGCAGCTTGCGGTGATGACGATGACGAACCTGCTGCTCAGCCATCGGGGGACTCGTCGAGTTCCGATGACTCATCAAGTTCGGACGATTCAAGTTCCGATGATTCAAGTTCCGATGATTCAAGTTCCGATGATTCAAGTTCCGATGATTCAAGTTCCGACGATTCAAGTTCGGATGATTCGTCCGGGTCTGACGATGGAGCGGAGCCGCCGGCTTCGGCGATCCCGGCAGAGGTCACCATTGCTCATAGCGGGCCTGTCCTTGCCGTAAACCCCGGTGGGCCAGGTCAGAACAACCTGCCATCGGTCGAGATCTTCTTCGCCACCTACGACAGCCTGGTCAACTGGGCAATCCCCAGCGACCCCGACGAGCTCCTCTCGGCCGTTGGCGGGACCAACGCCGAGCAGGCCGAGCCCGAGCTGGCCGAGAGCTGGGATCTCGATGTTCTCGATGACGGCTCCGCTGTCTATACATTCCACCTGCGTGCCGGAGTCATGAGCGACTTTGGTCGTGAGATGACCGCCGAGGACGTGAAGTGGTCGATCGAGAAGGGGCTGACCGACGGCACCGGCGGCTTCTGGATGTTCGTCGGTGGCATGTGCGTGGCAGCGTTCGGTTGTCTCGATGGGTCCGGGATAGAGGTCATCGATGACCTGACCGTGCAGTTCACCTTGGCAAGCAACGAAGACAAGTTCCTTCCCACCCTCGGGTCAGGTTGGTTGGTCATCTATGACTCGGTCGAAGTGCTCAGCCACGCAACCGAAGAAGACCCCTCCGCTAACGAGTGGCTGAACCAGAACACCGCCGGCTTCGGTCCCTACCGCATCGCGGACTTCGGACCTGGCGGCGAGTCTGTCACCCTCGAAGCTCGCGAGAACTACTGGGGCCAGCAACCTGCCCTGCAAACCGTTACCCAGCGCAGCGTCCCTGATGCCAACACTCGCCTCCAGTTGCTCCTGAGTGGCGATGCGGTCTATGCCGCTGAACTCGGCATCTTGGCCCTCGACGAGGTCCGGGCCACGGACGCGGTGACGGTCACGGAGATTCCGACGACCACCGGCGCATTCTTGGCGCTGACGTTCGAACCACCGTTCGACGATCTCGCAGTGCGGGCCGCCATTGCCCAAGCCATTCCGTACGACGACATCATTGACGTTGTCTTCCGCGGTGGTGCAACAGCTTGGGATTCTCTCCTGATTCCGCCGGTACCGGGCTATGACAACAGCGGATTCCTCGGGACGGACCTCGACGCCGCACGGGCGGTTCTGTCCGAGCTTGATGCTTCGCTGACACTCTCCTACGCCGCCGGCCTGCCCGTCGACGAAGAGATAGCGATTCTCGTCCAGAGTTCGTTCCGCGAAGCCGGCTTCGACATTCAGCTCGACAAGCAGCCTCGGGCCGATTTCGACGGCCGAAAGTACGCCAAACTCGGTGAGCTGCAGTTCTTCGTCGACACCATCGACGTGCCGGCGTTCTTCGATGCCCAGTACTACACAAACCTCTACGGAGGCCCGTTTGGGTTCTCGAACTTCATGAACTACGGAAGCGACGAACTCAACGCAGCGTTGGGCGCCATGTTGGATCCGGCCACGAAGGATCAAGCAGTCGCTGACGCACAAGCTATCTTCGCCCGCGACTTCCCGATCTACCCCATTGCCTGGACTGGTCTCGACTATGCCCACGCCGACTACGTCGAGCTCAACCAGGTGGTGACTGGCAACGGTCTCCTCCGGATCCAGGACTTCGTCGCCGCCGGGTAGGGTTCAGCATGCCCCCGCTCCCGCCGGTTACCCAGCAACAAGCCGCCCGCTTCGATTATCTTGAGGGGTTGCGCCTGTACAACTACACGCGCCATATCCCCGAGGTACTCGAGCGGTACGAGGCCACGGTTGGGTCCCGGCGGCCGCGCACGATGGCGACCGCCGGGAAGCGGATAAAGGCTCAGACGCTTTACCAATTCGCCGCGGCGATTCAGCATCAGGCACAAGTCATGGGTTGGGCGTCGGCGGCAGAGTCGCTCGCCGACCATGGCGACGAGTTGGATGCACTGTTGGCGAAGGTGCCCAAGAAACCGAAGGGCCGGCTCGTCCTCGACGAGGTGCTCCCGCTGCCGGGGTACTACACCGAAAACGACAGCGCCGGTCTTGACGACATCCATCTTGCGCCGGGCGGCTATTGGCGCGAATCGTTGGTGGGCCCGATCTATGAACGCGGCGGGGCGCTGTACCGGACCGCTTGGCGACTTGGTTACAGCGCCAGCCCGCCTGGCGCTCTGGTTGCGTTCGCCGCGGGTGCTCCGTCTGGGGACTACAAGCGGATTCTCGACCTCGGTTGCTCGTTCGGCGGAAACACCATGTCGTTCCGCGTGGCCTATCCCGATGCCGACGAGATTGTTGGTATCGACCTGTCTGCGCCCGCGTTGCGTTGGGCTCACCTCTCAGCCGAAGAGCGAGGCTTGGCAATCACCTATCAGCAAGGTGATGCCACCGAGATGGCGCACGAGGACTCGAGCTTCGACATGGTCACGGGCTTCTTGTTTGCCCACGAAGTCACCTCCGTCGTGCTCGACCAGGTCCTCGGCGAGGCCTTCAGGGTGCTGCGTCCTGGTGGTCATATTCGATTCCTGGACGTGCCCCCCTACAGCGCACTGGAACCCGAGGCCGCGTTCTTGCAAAGCTTCGATAATGATGGCAACGGTGAGAAGTTCTGGAACGAGTTCTTGTTGTCTGACTTCAAGGCTGCGCTCGAGCGGGCCGGCTTCGTCGACGCGGTCGATGGCCCACTTGACTACGACCAGCCCGGTTTCACGGGAACGGCGGCGCTCATGAGAACCGCAGAGTTCCGCGAGGAGAACCGCTGGTGCACCTCGGCCGACAAGCCGGAGGGCTGAGGTGGCTGACGAGCGATACCACGCGTTCGAGGACCCGGCCCTCGATCAGCTCTTGGGCATTACCTTGGCGCTGGGCGCCGAAGTCTGGTCACTGCGGGATCGTTTGACGCTGCTGGAGCAAGCGTTGGCGCAGAGTGGGACCGATGTGTCGGGCCTCATCGAGGAGCTTGCCTCCGACCCGGATCGTGCAGCCGCGGTAGCGGCCGACCGTGACACCTTTCTCGAACGCTTCTTGGGACCGTTGATCGAATGAATCGGGACGACCCGCAGTTCTTCCAGCTCGATGACGTTGGCTGGGAGCCCGTTGTTGAGCCAGCAGGCTTGCGCCGGTGTTCGGGTCGAGCTCTGTCGGCGAACCCCGAGACCGGCCAGTCGACCCAGATGGTCAAGGGCGCTCCTGGCTGGAAGGCCACGAACTGCGCTGATGCGGGAATGCTTGAGATGTTGGTGCTGGAAGGACGGCTGACGGCGGGCACGACAACCGTCGGCGCAGGCGGGTTTGTGGCTATCCCAAAGGGCTCCGAGACCGTCGAACTGTCATCAGATGCGGGCTTTCAGGCGATTGCATTCTGGAGTCCTCAGATAGCCCGGCACTCCTACTACGACGGCGAAATCCAGGTGTCTCGCATGTGGGACATTGCCTGGAGCGGTACCGAGTTCCCCGGCGAGATCGAAGACTCCAGTCGGCTCCATGGCGTGCTGTCGAAGTCGTTGCGATGGCCCGACCCGATCGTGGACGGCGTCCATGGTGGTCCCAACGGTCTGTTGCGAGTCGTAGCGATGGCCTCAGGCTTCGTGGGCGATCTTCGAGCCGAGTCTCATCCAGGATGCTGGGAAGAGATCATGTGGCTGACCGGAGACTTTCTCATGCCCGGCATTGGCCGGCCAGTCTCGGGGACTTACCTGGGCAATCCGGCCGACCATGTCCACGGGCCGCTGTTCAGCCAACGAGGCGCGGTCCTTTTGGTGCACACCGACGCACCCGCAGGTTTCTGCTTCCATGACCCGCCGGTTTCTGAGGACCTGGTGCAGAGCTACCTGGATGGGCGTTCGCTGGTGGCTGAGCCAGTCCACACGCCGTGGGAACAGTGCCCTGAGTCGGCCTGGTTCTAGCCTGCACGGTTGCTGTCGAGGCCACGTATACACGAGGCATACACAGTGATAGTCTTTCGCAATCATTCGTCTCACGTGGGTAAACGTGAGACTGGCATTGCGAGGGAGCAACACGATGGCTGACGTGCGAGTCGGGGTCGACACCGGCGGGACATTTACGGACTTTCTCGCTTTCAGCGACGATGGGTCTCTCCGCGCGTCCAAGACGCCGTCGACACCTGCGGACGACACCGTGGCGTTCCTCACCGGGCTTTCCAACCTGCGTGAGGAGGGTGTCGAGCCGGGCGACGTCACGAGCATCAATTACGGGACAACGGTTGCGCTCAACGCCGTACTCCAAAAGCGCTGGCCCCCACTGGGCCTCATCGTCACCGAGGGATATCGCGAGCTCATCGAGATTGCCCGCCAGACCGTTCCCGGCGATTGGGGTGCCATCTACTCGTGGATCAAGCCCCCACGCGTCGTGCCACTCGAGAACGTTCAGGAGGCCCGCGAG
>Ga0302127_10000022_pt1 | contig 67337 bp, 65 predicted proteins | sample CB4_SCM_MG_FD_204452 | JGI IMG/M metagenome (GOLD analysis project Ga0302127, IMG submission 204452) | Marine microbial communities from Western Arctic Ocean, Canada - CB4_SCM | ecosystem: Environmental > Aquatic > Marine > Oceanic | place: Canada: Western Arctic Ocean | collected 2017-09-24
GGTTAGTTTTTTCAGAGTTGCTTGTCGTCATGAGACTCGACCTATTTCTAGTCCTAGAGATACTTTATTGACTAGTGGAGCTCGATGAAATAAGGCGTATGGTTAAGAAGTGTAGAGGGTAATATTGACATGACAGTGACACGATCTCTTTATTTCGCAAACAATGACGTGGCCGCCACTAGCGAAGTTATTGACTCTATTCTTGAAATCAAGACTACTCATGAAGATCTAGGCGCAAGCGGTGTTGCCCTATGGTTTGAGCATACGGGCAGAAATTTTGGGGCATTGGAGCTTATTTCGTCATTTCATAGTTACGCTCATATGGGCGAGGTAACGAAGCAATTTCGAAATCTTCCTCGCTCTGTGAGACGCCGAGATTCAATGAGCTCTCCGGTACAACTTTTGAGTTCTTGGAACTGTGATATCGCGTGGTTATTTGGGCGAAAATGGTCCGAACTTGAAGAAGATGAACTAGAAGAGATTTCGATTTTTGTTGAGTACCCAATTAATGTTACGACAGAATTGAAACCTCTTTCGGCGGAGAAGTTTAACGTGATAGATGCACTTCAACCGATTGCAGAGATTGCTGCCGCCGAAGGTGGATTTGCTGGATTACGAAATATTACTGGCGGAAATTTGCCAGGAGGAAGTGATGCAGTAAATTACTCTTCAGTATTTGACTTATTTTTTAAAGATTGGGCAGCGTATGACCGGACTCTAGACTCTCTTAGTAATGCTAGCATTTTGACTGATTTAGCAAGAATAGCCTCTGCAACGCCATTTATAGGAGCAAGTCGCATAAAAACTCGTTTGGATATTGAGGGCCATTTTGCTTAACTTCCAAAAAATATTTCAGCAGACTAATTTATTTTTTGCTAAGTCCAGAAAATGAATACTGATAGAACAATTAATTGACGACGTTCGTGTGTGCTCCGTCCAGATAGCTACCTAGATTAGATACAGCAATATCCATAAGCCTCTGTCTTGATGCTTTTGAATACCAAGAAATATGAGGCGTAATTACGCAGTTTTTTGCCGTAATTAGAGGATTGTCGGTAGGTGGTGGCTCTACATCGAGGACATCGAGTCCAGCACCGCCAATTTGATAACTATTCAATGCTGCAGCTAGTGCCTCATTATCTACAAGTGGTCCTCTACTTGTATTTATCAAGATTGAATCTGGCTTCATTAGTGCCAGACGACGTTCATTTACAAGATGCTTTGTTAATTCTGTGAGGGGACAATGGAGACTAATCACGTCTGCTTCGGAAAATACAGTATCCATGTCTGAATATGTAACCTTCAGTCCGTTGAGCGCTTCATCAGTTGGCGGAAACTCATCATGAGCAATGATTGTCATTCCCATGGCTGCTCCAATTCGAGCAAACGCTTGGCCGATTCTACCGATTCCAATTATTCCCAGAGTTTTTCCTGACAACTCAGTAATGGGTGCTAATGCAAAACAAAAATCTGGACTTGCGCTCCACTGTCCGTCTTTAACAGCATTCGCATGAAGCGCGGGTTGTCTTACTAATTCCATGAGCAGGGCGGTTGCGTGCTGGGCAACGGAGTCAGTACCGTATGTTGGAATATTGGTGACCGTAATATTTTGTTCTCTGGCGGCAATCAGGTCAACGTTGTCATAGCCCGTCGCAAGCACTCCGACATATGAGGCCTCAGGTAAGCTTTCGAGAATCTCGCGAGGTAGTGCAGTCTTGTTTGTCAGTATGTTTGAGAAGCCTTGTGCCCGATCAAGGATTTGGTCATTGGGAGTACGGTCATACACGGTGACCGTACCGATATTTTCAAAACCTTCCCATGTAATATCACCTGGATTTAAAGTGTATCCGTCTAGCACAACTATATTATTAGACATACTTAGCCTCTCAAATCTATCGACAGGTCAGGACGAATGTCTCGATCTGCTGGTTATCGATTCTATCTGTGAATCATAGATATCGTATTTCAATAGTAATGATCTCTTTTCTAAAAAAGACACCTAATTCTCACGAACTGGAGAATATCATTTGAGAACAGCTGGTGGAGTAATTATTGTTCGACCACGGCTTAGTTGTTGGGATCTATATCCGGCTAGAAATTGTAGTTATAATAGCTAAGTCATTGCAGTCATATAAGACTGCGAGCTCAGAATTTCGGAGGTTGATACGATGCGCGGGAATGATGCGATTGCTGCAATACTAAAGGCTGAGGGAGCAGAATATCTTTTCTGTTATCCAGATAATCAACTAATAAACGCGTGCGCTGCAGTTGGGATTCGGCCGATAATGTCCAGAACCGAGCGAACTACGGTTAATATGGCCGACGGCTATACAAGAATGCTCAACGGAAGAACGAACGGCGTAGTGGTTACCCAGGCCGGGCCAGGGATAGAGAATGCTTATGGCGGTATCGCTCACGCATACGCTGACTCTGTGCCGATACTTGTCATTCCTGGCGGTACAAGCCGTAATAAAATTAACTCAAATCCTGATTTTGATGCCGTTGCTAATTACTCAGGAATAACCAAATGGGCTGGCCAGATTAATCAAACCGATCGAATTTCGGAGTTTCTACGACGAGCGCATACATTTTTACGCTCTGACCGAGGTGCCCCCGTCCTTTTAGAGGTGCCATCTGATGTAGCTATGGAGGAGATATCAGGCATCGATTCGAACTATCGACCAGTAAAGACTTATAAGAGTGCTGGCAATCCGGCTGATGTAAAAGAGGTAGCTAAACTTTTACTTTCTGCGAAGCGACCAGTTATTTACGCCGGGCAAGGTGTCCTATGGGCAGAATCTACGAGTCAGCTGATAGCACTTGCTGAACTCATTAATGCTCCGGTCGCCACAACTAATTCTGGTAAGAGCGCTTTTCCTGAAAATCATCCACTTGCGCTTGGTGCTGCGGGGAATACTGTGACAAAAATGGCGCGCCATTTTGTTGATGAAGCAGATTTAGTCTTTGGCATTGGATCGAGTTTTACGACGAATCTCGCATCAATGAATATTCCCAGTGGGAAAACTCTGGTTCAAACAACTATTGACGCCAAGGATTTGAACAAAGAGCATGATCTGGACCATGCGATTATTGGTGATTGTCAGCTAGTACTTAGTCAACTCATCGAAGAAATAACGAGTCAGAGCGGTGGAGTGGGGCGTGAAGACTCTGGTATTGTGGCAGAAGTCTCGAAGGTAAAGAATGAGTGGTTAGAGGAGTGGTTACCTCTACTTACGTCTGAAGAAGTTCCAATTAATCCTTACAGAATAATATGGGACCTTATGCACACAGTTGATCTTGATAACACAGTTGTAACACATGATTCTGGGCACCCAAGAGATCAACTTATCCCATTCTGGGAGTCGACAGTGCCCCGTGGTTATCTGGGTTGGGGAAATTCGACACAGCTAGGTTATTCTCTTGGCTTGGTGCTCGGAGCAAAATTAGCATCTCCCGAGAAAACATTCATTAATTTCATGGGAGATGCAGCAATTGGGATGGCTGGTATGGATCTTGAGACCGGTGTACGGCTAAATATTCCAGTACTCACCATTGTTCTAAATAATCAAGTTTTGTCGGGTTATCCGGCACGCTATAAAGATGCGGTTGATGGTTATCAATTCACGGAACTATACGGCGAATATGCTAATGTTGCGAACGCATTAGGGGCATATGGGGAACGTGTTTCCGATACATCAGAAATTGTTCCTGCTTTCAAGAGAGCGTTTGCTGAAATGGAGCAGGGTAGGCCAGCATTACTGGAGTTTATGACGTCGGAAGAGAATAGACTTTCTCGTTATCCGGCGAAATAGTGAAGTTGGGTGACAAGAAAGCGTTTTATAGGTATGAATTAGCCTAAATATTAAGGCCGAGTTGTCCTTTGGCATTAGGCATACTGATAGGTTTTGCTGAACGAGTATCAACCATCCAGGGTCGGATGGTGCCTCCGGCACGACGCCATTTCCGATAGCAATTTTGACCACAAAATCGCTTGGATTTCGAACCAACAAGTACGTCATTAGTGCAGGCATCGCCTCTAGAGGTTTCTGGCCCAAGGCACAGTTGCCATTGGATCTGATTTTCTAAATTACTAACTATCTGGGATAACATAAAGCCGTATAAATTGGTGGGTTCTATCTCGAATTGACCAGTATCAGTGAGTACAACATTCCAGAGATTTTGACCACTAGATTGCGTCTTAATTATTTGAATGATGTATTCCTTCAGTGCTTGACCTGAAAGCCACTGAGCAGTTTTTATGCCGAGTGCCGGTTCCACGGGAAGAGGTTTCTGATCAAATATAATTCCCTTTTCGTCGTTATTGGGAGCGAAATAACGATCATAAGCCTCTCGAATCCAATTTAATGATTTAATGGCTCTGGCCCAGTCTTCTAATAACTCCGTGTAGTTTTTGTCGATCTCTGACACGTTTCCGAATAAGAACCCATCGCTCAATCTGCTAATTGACTTTTCGGAGTCGACCGGTGGAGAACTGTATACGTAGTCACAGGACGAACATATGGCATCTGCATCCCTTGTAACGATACTCTTTTCAGTTTTGCACCAACGACACGTGCCTGTGTCGAGGCACGCCTCATAATCCGCGTATATATTGGGATTTCTGCGGCTGAATGAGCGCCAGTAATTTTCAGGCAGTTCTATATATTTCCACGTATTTTGTGTATTATCTTTGTCATAAAGAAATGACCGTTTTACCTGTTCACGGTGGACCGTACGCACGATCCAGTCAGTATCAAGTGGCGGAGTCGGGATTTTATGTTTGTATACCATTTATTTTGCGATCCACTAATTCTTACTACATTAGTGGATATTAACGAGATCTACAACAGTAAAAATGCTAATAACTATAAAGTTTTGGGGTAATTTTCAATAGACTATACGATAATCTCGTTTTGATTAGAGTATATTTGTAGCACGAGTTGTATTTATCAGATCAGAATCATCGTCGTGACTTTAGAGAACTGCTATTATTCCATCTAGATGCTATAAACGGCAACATAATTGACCTTTTTTTGGAAAAGCAAAATATATAGGGGGAGATATGACTGAGTTAGTACGAATCACAGATCGTGGTCACGTCAGAGTTGTACAGATGAACCGGCCAGATAAGAAGAATGCAGTTTCTCTTGAACTTGCCTGGGGAGTTATTACTGCACTGCGTGATGCACAGGCTGATGATGATGTATGGGTTATTGGCCTAACCGGGACCGCAGATGCTTTTTGTGCTGGTTTAGATCTTACAACAACGGAAAATCAGGACCACTTTATTCCTATGTCTGATCAGGATAGGTACCTTGATGACTTGGGTTGGGTCAGCAGGTTTTTTCTCACGCTTCGGGAAGAGTGTGATAAACCGATCATAGGGGGTATTAATGGAGTCGCTGTAGGGGCTGGTTTAGCACTAGCAATGGCGACTGATATTCGTATTATGTCTGAGTCAGCCAGGTTACTGGCTGGTTATCCTCGAATTGGCGGTTCGCCGGATGGTGGACTTTCATTCACGCTTACACAGGCGATTGGTTATGAACAGGCCATGAAGTTTCTTCTTGAAAACAGAACAGTGACCGGTCTAGAAGCTCAGCAGCTAGGACTGGTAAGTGAATCGGTTCCAGACGCAGAGTTTGAGGATAGATTTCATTCGTACCTGGATTCACTCACCAAAATATCTCCAATTACTGCTCGAGGAACAAAACGAGTTATTCGTGCTGCCACTCGAATTGATATGGAGAAGCAACTCCACTATGAACTAGTGAATATAGGTAAAACATTAGGTAGTGGTGACGGACAGGAAGCAAGACGGGCATTTATCGAGAAACGTGATCCAGTCTTTACGGGAAAAACCTTCACAAGTTAGCTACGAAGGAATTCCTATTTTTTCGCGTTCTTCCACACTGGCAATCTTGAAAATAGTCCAATGCCGAAGCTGTGCAATATCGTTCATGCTTTCGTCTTGAAGCAAGACATCAAAGTTTGCAAAATGATGAGCCTTTTGTTCGTAGGCATTGATAAGTCGAGCTCCACCAGTGATGCTCGTATTTACGTTAATTTTCCGAAGATGTTGCACTTGGCTTTTTGTATGCATTGAGCTTGGGACCAAGAAATTATGTCGAAGCAGTTGTTCGGCCCAGCCAGCGGTCCACGCCGGATGAGCAAGGGCATCTGGTCCGTAAAAGATTGAATTTTCAGAGCGTTGTTTCGCCAACGCTATGTCATCTGATAAATCTGTGTCGAAATTTACCCGCATGGGAGTCCAGTCTCCACCAATGACTGCATTTTCTAGTAGGAGCGGAATTTTTACCGGCTCTACTACGTTGTCCATTGAAGGTCTCTCTAAGTTGGTGTACCAGTCTGCTTGTCCAATCCCCACTTTTCCTGTCACGCATGTGACATTTTGCTGGTTAGTGAAGGTGACATCCCAAATATTGTTGTTGCCATCTTCTTGAAGCGTGGCGTCGATTAGTAATAGATCTCCTGGAAATGTTGGTTGCCGGAATGAAAATTCAGCCCACCCATTTTCTAGCCAGTGTTCCCCCAGTGCCTCCAGAATAGTATCGGTTGCCCATCCCCACACAGTGACGCCACCAACGAGTGCACCGGGGAATCCAAACTGAGCAGCAAATTCAGTAGAATGAATTGGATTTGAGATATCAGGACTATCATCGTTTGATAGATAAGCCTCGACTGAATTTTGTATCCTAGTTGGAGTTGACATTGTCGTCCCTTCTTGAATCTATTATCGGATTTTAGGATACCTTATCCACAGAAACGTAATCTGACCAGTACCGTACTTACAGCTGAAATGACGTTTGATGCGATAGTGCGGGCAGGTCATAGTAATGATGAAAAGGAATATGCCATGGATTTAGGTCTTCGGGGAAAATCAGCTATTGTGACGGGTGGTAGTGAAGGAATTGGCAAAGCAACGGCTGTAAGACTCGCTCAAGAAGGTGCGAATGTATTGATTTGCGCTCGTCGTGCAGAAGTGTTGTCTGAAGCTGAAGCAGAAATCCGAGCTGTAGCGATTGGCGAAGTTGTGAGCATGTCTGCTGACGTGACTAGCCAGGTAGATTGTGACCGCGTTATTGCAGAGGCAAGTTCACGATTTGGTGGGATTGATATTTTAATAAATAATGCAGGACAATCAGCCGCAGGCTCATTTCCTGATGTAGATGCCCAAAAATGGGATAGCGATTTAGATTTGAAGCTGATGGCTGCGGTGCGATTCAGTCAGGCGGCGTTACCGTTTCTGAGAGAGTCAGAGAACGCAAGGATTATAAATTTAACTGCAACCGCGGGTAAAGCTCCTCGAGCTGGTTCACTTCCCACCTCTGTGAGTAGAGCCGCTGGAATTGCTCTTACGAAGGCAATGTCTTTGGATTTGGCTAAGGATGGAATTCTCGTGAATACTGTTTGTATTGGCCTGGTGAAGAGTGGTCAGATTGGAAGAAATGCTGAAAAAAGATTTCCAGACGTCAGTTTGGATGAAGCATATGTTCAGATGGGTCAGGCCCTTCCCTTGGGTAGGGTAGGTGAACCTGAAGAGGTTGCGGATTTGATAGCGTTTTTGGTATCAGAGCGTGGCAGTTATATAACAGGTACGGCAATTAATGCCGATGGTGGTGCCGCTGCGGTTGTGTAATGCTTGAGTGGACTACCCGCTGCGTGTGTACTTTTGAAATTAATTTATTGGAGGCTAGTAGTGGCAATTCAAATCACTCCGGAGCAGTCAAGCTTTTTGCATGATCACCACCAGGCGGTACTTGCAACATCAAAAAGTAATGGCAGCCCCCAAGTATCAACTATTTATTACGAATTCGATGGCGAAACAATTGTAATTTCGGCTAAGGAATACACGGCAAAGTGGAAGAATATTACTCGTAATCCAGATTGTGCACTTGTGATAAATGACGGTCATGCACAACTTTTGCTGTACGGGACGGCAGAGGGTGTTACTGAAGATCCGGAACGCCTTGAAGAGCATCGCCGAATCTCAAGAATATTGGAACAGTCAGAAGTGTCAGATCAAGAACTGAGTGATCGGTTAACTGCACAAGAAAGAACGATCATTCGAATTCACCCAGTGAAGATATTCGACAATAAATAAGAATGGCGGCTTGAATCTTGTTAGCGTTAAGGCAGTCCATGGGGTGTAGTATCAGCTATCCTCTGCAGTATTGCAGTGGAGGCTCGTTATGAAGTTTGGTTTATTGTTCGGTATGCGTAACCCTGAGCTGTGGCGCAAGCCTTATCAGCAGGTTTACGAGGAGACACTAGAGCAAATTCAATTAGCCGAGAAGCTTGGCTTTGACAGTGTGTGGATGTCAGAGCATCACAGCGCAGATGATGGTTATTGCCCGTCGACTTTGGTGATGGCCGGGGCAGCGGCAGTAAAGACCAGCACTATAACTATAGGAACACGCCTTCTACTCTTACCAATGCATCATCCTGTTCGTGTGGCAGAGGATGCTGCAGTAGTTGATGTCTTATCAAATGGGCGATTTATCTTAGGCATGGCCGTCGGGTACGTGCCAGATGAGTACCCTATTTTTGGAGTGAATCGAAAGAATCGACCATCATTGATGAACGAAGGTCTTGAAATAATTAAACGATGTTGGACAGAAGAAAAATTCGATTTCGAAGGCAAACGTTTCACTGTTAAAGGTGTGGCTGTACAACCTAAGCCGATTCAGAAACCTCACCCACCTATCTGGTTGGGCGCTTCACGCGGGGCAGCAATTGATCGCGTAGCGAGAGAAGCTGATGGCTTTCACTATGTTGGAGGTGCTGGGGTATACGACCAGTTTGCTTTGGCCATGAAGAAGTATGGGCGTGATCCGCGTTCGATACCAGTATTTGATAGTCGTGACTTTTGGGTCAGTGAAGACGCTGAGCAGGGCTGGGAGGATGTACGCGAGCATATTTTCTATTCCTATTCGAAATATGCTGAATGGGGCGCCGCCGCCGCTGATGCAGATGGCGTCCCGGTGGATAAGAGGCATGAACCAGCGACTACTCCTGAAGAAATGCGATCGATCTCAGATCTTTCTGGGCCCTTTGTCGGAAATCCTGAGCAAGCAGTAGACTTTTATCGTCGCCGACAGGCTGAAGTGCCGATTAACGGTACTATTTTACGAATACCACCTGGTATGGCTCATGAAAAAATCGTCAAATATTTAGAACTTCTTGCCGCTGAAGTCCTTCCCAAATTGGCGGATGATTAATTTGCTATGGGCGCATGCCTCTTGATTTAGGACCGACCAATCTTTCGTTTGCCTTGTAAGCAACGTCTAACCAGTCTGAAAGCATGGGACGGGTATCAGCAGGGTCAATGATATCCTCGACGTCTAGATCCTCTGCCGTGCGCCAAGGGGTTCGAATGGCAATAAGTTTTTCCTCAAGTTGTTGTCGGTATGCCTCCGGATCGTCAGCAGCTTCTATCTCACGTCTGTAAGCTGCAGCGATACCACCTTCAATTGGAAGAGATCCCCATTCTCCTGATGGCCAAGCTAGTTGGAAATTAAAATGAGAATTATCCTGCCTTGCCCCTCCTGCAACTCCATATACCCTCCGCACTATTACCGTGGCCCATGGAACCGTTGCCTGTCCTATTGCCACAGCTGTTCGTACTCCTGCTCTCAGGGTGCCAGCGGCTTCTGCTGCGGGACCGATCATAAAGCCCGGTTGATCAGAAAAATTAATTATTGGAAGATGAAATGTATCACACGTATCTACGAATTTTTCTATTTTTCTTGCGGCTGGAGCGTCCTGAGCGCCGCCATGGACCATTGGGTCATTAGCGATAACCCCAACTGGTCGACCGTTAAGTCGGGCGAACATAGTGATTTGAGAGCCACCGTAGTATCTGCTGAGTTCGAATGTTGAGTCTTCGTCCATCACAAACGAAATTAGTTCTCTTGGGTTATATCCTCGATTTCGATCTCGAGGAATGATAGATCGCAATTCATGAGCTCTTCGATCCCGCGGGTCACTTTTTTCTCCAAAAGGTGGAAGCTCCCAGACATTTGTAGGCAGATATGAAAGGAATCGACGAATTTGTTGCAGGGCGTCAACTTCGTCCTCTGCTTCATTATTGACGACTCCGCTTATCCGTGTGTGTTGCCGGAATCCTCCAAGATCTTCCTTAGGAATATCCAGACCAATTGCACGTTTGACGACGGGTGGCCCAGCAGCGAATACCTGAGTTTTTCCTTTAATCATTACTGAGAAATGCGAAGCCGGAACCCAGGCTGCGGGAAGTCCCGCGACGGCACCTAAGGCCGCTGCCACGATTGGTACTTCAGAGAGTAGTTCGTGTTCTAATTTCCAATTTCCATTCGGAATATAGGTCCTATTCTTTTGTACCACTGCACGAATATCAGCTCCGAACCCGTCAATGAGACGAATAAAGGGTATTTTCATTTCATGGGATATGTGTTCAGCCGATATCGTACGTGGTCCTCCAGTGACGGTGGTCCCACTCGCACCGGTGCTCCCACTCCCTGGCCTCGCCGTAAAATCCTGACCGGTGATTGAGACTGGGCGCTCATCTATTTTTGCAATTCCAAATACTGTTGACTTGGGAGCAAAATCGACTAAGTTTTCTTCTTCGTCGTACGTGCCGACTCCACCGAGAATACCCCTCTCCATGAAGCTACCTGAGTCTACTAGTTTTTCTATGCGCTCTCGAACCGTAAGTTTTCCTAATGAATGCTGTTGCGCTACGCGATCGGGTCCCCCCATCTCACGTGCCATAGCACGTCTTCGATTAATTTCCTCGATCTCTGGGTCCCAAGTCATTGTCGTTTCTCCTTAGATAAATATGCCTAAGACTTCGGCAGGATTTCCATTAGAACAAAATTAGCGGATGTGGGGTGAACCCAGGCATTAGTAGCGCCTGGAACGCGAGTGACTCTTCCACCATTCGTTTCTACCTGGTTGCAAAAGGCATCAACATCGTCGGCTTCATACGCTATGAGGTACATTCCTTCGCCGTGTGGGTTGAAGTCGTTTCGTCGTTCCGACATTAGTTTAGCGATCGGGCTCTCATCAGTAGGTTGGCAAAGTAGAAGTAGCGTTGTCTCCCCATACCCCATCGCCTGGAAGTCAAATTTACCAGTCTCATTGAATCCTCTTTCACCGACTTTTTGCATACCAAACCGATTGGCATGATTTCCAATAGCCTCATCCAGATTATGAACGGCGACTGTGTAATTTTTAAGACTTAGCATTGGTTCCCTCTTCTCTATTCAATCCGATGATTAAAACGATTCCTCAAAAGTCTTAGACTCGTCGATATGGCCCAAAGACTTTGGTGTGGAGAGCATAACAAACAATGAGACAGTAATTAAGCCGACAATAATCCAAACTGCAGTCTTATCATTCCCAGTAATGGCAATGCCCACAGTGACAAGAAGTGGCCCAATGAATGACACGGCTCTTCCGGAGAACCCAAGTAAACCATAGAGTTGAGCCGCTTCATCCATTTGAACGCTCTTTGCGACGAGCGATCTCCCTGCTGACTGTACCGGCCCAATGAACAAGCCTAGGAAAATACTAACAATCCAGAACGTAAGCTTGTCCTCGGTAACACCAATTACAATTCCAGAAAGTATTAGACCTACGAGAGAAATTAATATTACGAAACGAGGGCCGAACCGGTCATCAAGAAATCCTCCGGGGATTGATCCGACACCTGCTGAAATATTAAGGGCAATCGCGAAAAGTAATACTTCTTCGGTACTAAATCCGAAAATACTTGCGGCAAGGATTCCTCCGAAAGTAAATAAAGCAGTCAGGCCTTCCGCCAAAAATAGGCGTGATAGTAAAAACCTCCACATCCCTCGATATTTCAGTAAACGCATTATTCTGTCTTTAGTGGGGGCTACAGGGGCGTATCCTGGTTGCTCTAGACTCTTTTTTGGGAGTTTATAGAGAGCGATGACGATTGGAAGTCCGAAGAGTAATAACCAGCCTGCAGCAAGTGGGTTTGTAAGTCGAACATTGAGAAGATCGTCCTCAGGAATAAACCCAGACTGAATCAGAACTAGTGCAAAGAGGAGGCAAAGAACTCCACCTACGTACCCAAGTCCCCAAGCTAAAGCAGAAGTTCGTCCAGCCCGCTCCTGAGGCACAAATATTCGTAGCAAAGTGTTATAGGGGACAAAAGAGGTTTCAATACAGAAACTTCCCACACCCACTAGGAAAAGTGCAGGGATTGCATAGGAAGGTTCGGGCTTGATTAGTATGAGAGTGGCCCCGCTTACACCGCCGACGAAAATGAATAGTGCTAAAAAAAACCTATGTGTTTTTACTCCGTTTAGTACTAAACCCAAAAGCGCACCGACAAGTCCAACAAATACACTTGTTAGAGTTACCATCATCCCCCACGCTTTGGTCCCACCGTCTCCGTCCCACACTTCCTGTGTGAAGTACACGCTGAATACAAACGTTCCTATGATCGCACCATAACCGGATGTTGCCCAGTCATAGAGTATCCATGCCAGCACTTTCCCTTTGGGCATTGAAGCTCCTTTCAAGACTGATGTTCCTGGTCGTATATTGTCTGTAGTCAGTCTAAGGGCGTATCAGAGACGACTTTACGATCCTTTAATTTTTGTTGATCCTCTGCAGAAAAATTAAGAAGATCAGTTAATACGTAACTGTTTGCGTTTCCAAAGGTGGGTGCGGGACCCGCAACTCCATCATTCTTATTTCGCGATATCCAGGCAGTTCGTGTATGCGGAAACGTGCCCATTTCAGGATGTTCTACGTGTACTAAAGTGTTTCTGTGGAGGAATTGCTGATGCGTAAAAGCCTCATTGAGATTCAATAACGCACCAGCAGGAATTCCAGCCGCTTGAATTATGTTCTCTGCCTGTTCTTGAGTGACGGTGGAGGTCCATGATTCAATAAGCTTGTCAATATCGTCGTGATGAGTTTTTCTCGCACGTAAATCAGAAAAACGCGGGTCGTTAGCAAGCTCAGAATTTCCTATTAGTTCTGCCAAAGATTGCCATTCGAGGTCAGTTCTTACAGTGATAGCGACCCACTCGTTTTCGCCTTTGCATTTGTAAACACCCTGTGGAGCAAACCTTTCGTGTTTATTTCCTATTCGATTAGGCGATCTAGAATTCATCATTACTTCCATAAGGGCAGGTGCAATAAGCTGCATTTCGCCCTCCAACATCGCGAGTTCAATATATTGACCCTGCCCAGTACGGTTGCGATGTCGAATCGCACCCATTACTGTCAGGGCGGCCGTTAGGCCGGCGTTTTGGTCACAATAAAATTGTGCAGGTTTACCGGGCCCTCTGTCAGGGTAGCCAGTGAGATGGGAAAGTCCACTCATCGCATCAATCCCAGGTCCATACGAAGCGCGAGACTCATAAGGACCTGTTTTGCCGAACGCCGGCATAGAAACGCAGATGATGTCAGTCTTTATTTTTTTTAGTTCTGCATAGTCGATTCCTAGTCGACCAACAATTTTCGGCGAGAAATTTTCCATAACTACATCAGCATTTTTGACGAGCCGAACGAAAATATCTTTGCCGTCAGGGTGTTTAAGGTCGAGTGACAGTAATTTTTTTCCGCGATGGAGTTCATTAAAGAAGGGAGTCCTGTTATAGGGGTGATCCGGTGCACCCTCTACCGGCAAAGGAGCACCAGGGCTTCTTGAACTTCTCCCACCTGGTGATTCTATTTTTATAACTTCCGCCCCCATGTCAGCAAGTACACACCCTGCTACAGGACCAGCGACGGCTGTGGTTAATTCCAGAACTCTAATTTTGTTGAGCGCCTGGGCTGTCATCGAATCACCCCTTTGTTTCGAAGCTGAGCCCTCTCATCTGCGTTCATTCCCAGCAGTTTCTCCAGAATTTCATCGGTATCTTCCCCAATGAGAGGAGCTCGTCGATTGATCCACGGAGTTTCACTCATCAATGCTGCATGACCAGGCTGCAGAAGATCTGGTTCGAGCGGATGTTCGAGATTGACTAAGAAATTTCTTTCCTCAAGATGTGGATCCTTCAAAATCTCGTCCGGAGTGAGTACCTCGGTAAAGGGAAGCCTTAATTCCTGTGCCAGTTTTACGACTTCAAATTTATCTCTCGTCGAGAGCCAGACATCCATAATTTCGTCAATTTCGTCTGCATTACCCATCGGTGTTTCAAATAAAGTTTCCAGACCCATGTCTGGCATTAAGACAGCAAGGAGATCTTGATTTCGATTATTTCCATGCGCATGAACGTATCCGTCAAGGCATGGCCTGATTGTCGACGGGTAAAGATATTGTGGTTCAGTAAATAACAGACGATTTCCATTACGTTGAGCGACTTTTCCGTTGAAGAAATAACTTTGAGTTGGACCGCCGATCAAAAAAAGAGCTGCGTCTATTGCAGCTACATCGAACCAGTCCCCCTCACCAGTATTATCTCGATGCATAATACCCACCATGGCTGCCGTGGCCGCATGGAGTGAGGTGTGCTGGATTACGAGATCGTCATATGGCTTGACTGGTTCTCTCTCAGGGTCTCCCGTAAGTCTGAGGTACCCACCGATTGCGACGTCGACTATTTCACTTCCATGGTAATTCCTGTACGGTCCGGACTGCCCGAAGTGACTCATTGAGACCATGATAAGGTCTGTTTTCGAGGTGATAAGAGATTCAAATGAAAGCCCTACAGTGTCTAAGTACCCTGGGTCGAAACTCTCTAGGACTATGTCACAATGATCAATAATATCTTTGACAACCATTTGGCCTTCGGAGGTCTCAAGATCAACGCTTACTGATTGCTTGCCGGCATCTAAGTGTAGGTGTCGGCCACCAGTCTCGACATTCTCTTCGTCATTTCGAAATGGGCCCCACTGTCTCAGAGGATCCCCCCCTAATGTTTCCAATTTAATTACTTCTGCTCCAAGGCCGGCGAGTAAGCGACCAGCGTAGTTGAAGCTGCCAGTCGTTAAGTCGGCAATCCGAATGCCTTCCAAAATCGCACCGTGTTTTGTGTTGTTAACGTGATCTGCCATAATTATTTCGATCCCCAACGAAGCTAGTTTATCGGTTTAAAAACCTGAGAAGTTACCATCTCTCTTTTCAAGGAAGGCACGAACACCTTCAGCGCGATCATCGGAAAGAGTTACTAAGGGTAAAACCATTGCCGAAAGGTCGAGTGCACGTTCATAGTCCATGCTCATGGTTTTATATGCCATCAACTTCCCGACTTTTTGTCCGATAGGTGGCCCAGAGGCGACTTCTTTTGCGAAGTCTTCAAGTTTTGAGTCGAATTGATCTTCATCTACCAAGTAATTGGTGATGCCCGCTTCATGTCCCTCTTCTGCGGATAGAAATTTCCCTGTGAACATCATCTCCATAGCTAAGCGCCACCCGATGATTTTTGGTATTGCCCAGAATCCACCTAGGTCAGGATAAAGTCCTCTCTTAACGTAGGCTACTTGATAGCGAGCATTGGAAGAAGCCACAGCGAGATCAGAGAGACAGGCCAAATCAAAGCCTGCACCGACACATGGGCCGTTAATTCCGGCGATCACCGGTATATCTAGTTCTCGCAGTGCTTTAAACGTTTTCGTCTCATGATGGAAATTCATTCGTTCGCCCTCGGGATCAGGTGCACCCGGATTAGGGTTACCATCTTTTGGATTAATGTGACCTCCGCTCGCGCCTCCAGCATGATCCATTCCTGAGCAAAAACCACGACCTGCTCCAGTAATCACGAGTACTCGTATGCTGCGGTCGAAGCGTATCTCTTCGAAAACTTCTCTCATTTCCTTCAGCATGGGGAATGTCAGGGCATTCAATTTTTCTGGTCGATTAAGAGTCATCTTCATGACGCTCTCGTTGTCACCTATACGCTCTATAGTTATGTCTTGATATTCCACATTCTCCTCCTTCTCGTCCATTAATACGCAGGATTATTGATGGTACGTCGGCTCATGGTAACGTTGAATTCCTACGTTGTAACTTATTCTCAAAAATAAAACCAGAAAATTTGAGATCGTGATCAAAGATGAGTTACAGTAACGACTCAATGAATAATAAATTGCCTCTTACGCATTTACGCGCCTTGGATCTCACGGATGAGGCTGGTGCTTTTGCTACCAGATTGTTTGCAGACATGGGTGGTGACGTGATTCGGGTGGAGCCGCCATCGGGAGGAAGGCTCCGATCACGAGCTCCTTTTCTCAGCGATCAAGAGTCGGTCGAAACAAGCCTAACTCACTTGTATCTGAATATAAACAAACGCTCAATAGTACTTGACCCAGACCTCGCATCGGACGTCGAGATATTCAAGCAATTGGTAATAAAATCAGATTTTTTGTTTGATAGTACGACAGGGGAAACCCCGTCACCGGTCTGCGCATGGAAGGAATTAGTAGATTTCAAGCATCTTAATGACCAACTAATAGAAGTTGATGTAAAACCATTTGACGATCAGGCGTACTGGGAAAACTGGAGAGGTGGAGATTTAATCACGTCCGCGCTTAGTGGTCTTTTGTATGTAAGCGGATCTTTCAATGGGCCTCCGGCACTTGCTCCCGGCGAACAAAGTCATATTATGGCGGGCCTAAATGCAATGACCGGAGCGCTAGTTGCACTGGCCGATAGAAACAAAAGTTTGGATTCTACAGGGCCTACAGTTTCGGTATCTGCTCAGGAGGCACTTACGATGAGTGTTCTTCAGACGTCAAATATTAATTTTTGGGAAATTGATAAAAGGATTCCAGTTCGACCAGGTATCGCCCCCCCCATCTATAAATGCTCAGATGGTCGTTGGGTAGCTTTGCGCATCAGACCAGATGGACTTGAGGATTCAATCAAGTGGTTATCAGATTCCGGTTTGGTCACAAAAGAAGAAATTGACCATATCCTTTCGATGGAACGTGTTCGCACGGATCTCAACAGAGATCCGTATGTTCGGTCGAGGTTCGAAAAATTTGCACTAACGAAAACATCGGATCAGCTTCTTGAGGAAGCGTGGAAGCTTGATTTAATCGCGATGCCTGTAAATAATTTCGAGGATGTCGCTCGAGAGGAACATTTTATTGCTAGTAATCAATTTAGTGAATTGAAAATGCCTGACGGGCGCGAGATCGAGGTGCCGAAAAGTCCACTTAATGACTTAAATCGGCCGATGTCCCTAAGGCCCGCACCAAGAATGAATGAGCATCGAAATGAGATTCTTGCTGACTTGGCCAGAAACGATCCACCTGAGAGCAAATCCATTGCCTCCTATAGAGGCAAGTCAAGTATTTCTCGGAAGCCACTTGATGGCTTGCGTGTGCTTGATTTTTGTTGGGTATTGGCAGGTCCGTTAGGCGGTCGCATTCTTTCTAACTTTGGTGCAGAAGTTATACGTGTCGAGTCGATTAAGAGGCTCGATGCCTTTCGAGTAAGACCATCTCCAGTTGAGACTGACTCACTAAATCTGGGTTATTGGTTTAATGATGTGAATACTGGGAAACAATCGATTTCCCTCGATCTGAGCACAGACCGGGGCAAGGAGATTGCATTTGATCTGGCGCTGCATTCCGATGTGGTAATAAATAATTATCGACCTCAAGTACTTGATCGTCTCGGTCTGGGATTTGAGGCAGTCAGTAAACTTAATCCAAAGATTATTTACGCTCACTTACCGGGTTGCGGGAGGGATGGACCTTGGGCTGATAAACCGACGATGGGTGGACATTTGACTGCTGCTGCTGGTTTTAACCAACTAATGGGACGTCCGGAAGATCCTCCTCATGGTATTGGGTGTGCCTATCCTGATTTCACCTCACCTCAAATTCTGGCGTCCAGTGTGCTGGCTGCTTTGGAACAGCGGCATCGTACAGGCGTCGGGCACGAAATTTGGTTGAATCAGATGGGATCAGCACTCTCCTTTATCGGGGTGCCTTGGCTTGCCTTTCGCGACAAAGAAATCGTGCCGCCGTCGACATTAAATCGTTCACCTAACGCATGCCCTCACAATGTCTTTCGTGCCAAAGGAGATGACAGCTGGGTTGCAATCGCATGTGAGTCAAGTAATCAATGGGATGCGCTGAACCGGATAGTTCCACGATTATCATCTGACCTCAATTTACCAGGCTTTCATTTGAGTGAATTAAAACTGAGGGAAGTGGAAATTGAATCAATATTGGGTCAATGGACTTCTCAGCATGAGTCATGGGAGCTGGCTGAAATTCTCCAAGAGGCAGGCATCCCATCGGCGCCGGTTGTCAATTTGCAAGAAAGTGCGGAGCTAAGCCCTCTGAAAAATCACTATAGAGTGATCCAGCAACCTGACGCTTCAAATTATCGACTCTCGGTCGATGCTGAACCGATTCGACTGAATGGTCAGTCGGCCGAGATAACTCGGGCTCCGATGTTTGGCGAGCACACACATGATGTATTTAGGGAGATTCTAGGATTTTCTGATCAAGAGATAGCTGAATTGGTTTTGCAGGGTATAGTGAGTTAGACGGTTGGGGGGTATGTTGAAATTCGATAATTTTCAAGATTGCACTGTCGTTATCACAGGTGCGGCGAGTGGTATTGGTAAAGCGATTGCGCTGAAATTCTTGGACGTTGGTTCCAACGTCGTTGGAGCTGACCTCTCGACCCAGCAGAGTGCCTTTAGCCAACCGGAATTCACGAAATACGAGAATAAGTTTTTACCGATCGTATGCGACGTATCGAGTATTGATGATTTGCATGCTATGCGCGAAAAAACTTTAGAAGTATATGGTGAAGTAAACATACTCATAAATAATGCGGGTGTTATGACACGCTCAGAGTTGGCAAAGTCGTCGATCAGTGATTGGGAATGGATTTTCGCGGTTAATTTATTTGGAGTGGTTCGAGGAATCGAAGCATTTCTTCCACATCTCCTTTTGTCGAAGAGAGCACATATAGTCAACACGGGCTCTATGGCTGGGCTAGCTCCTAGATTAGAAGGTGGGCAGGCAATTTACAGTGCGTCGAAAGCGTCGGTGGTTTCATTTTCTGAGACGTTACGGGCGGAACTGGCGCCACAATCAGTAGGAGTGTCAGTTCTTTGCCCCCACTCGATCAACACAGACATTTGGAGATCTGAAAAGCACCGACCGAATTCGTACGGAAAATCTCATGAATTTGAGATACCAGAGCGGGCAAATCAGGGGATGGATCCAGACCGAGTTGCAGAACTTGTGTTGGCAGGTATTCAGGATGATCGAGAGTATATCTTTACCGATGCGTATGGAATTACAACTGATCGTATTCCAGCACGAATAGCTAGAATGGATGAGGACTTAAAGTGGTTGCGATCGAAGGTTTTAGATGAGGGGAAAGCTAAATGAATTTCGGAGCATTTTTTTTATCAGGATCGGCGGAATCTGAAGACCCGAAAGCTGTGTTCGATCGTCTTGCGGAATATATAGTTTCAGCAGAAATATTAAATTTTGACTCGTTGTGGTTTGCTGAGCATCATTTTTCTAACTACGGATATATTCCGAACCCTTTATTAATGGCTACCAAGGCTGCGACTCTTACTGACTCTATTCGAATTGGAACTGCGGTTTTAGTATTGCCATTTTGGAACCCACTTCGGGTCGCCGAAGATATCGCGCTGACAGATCACCTCACGGATGGGCGTCTTGAAGTAGGAGTAGCGCGAGGTTATCAGCCGTTTGAATTTAAGAGATTTGGCCTGACCATGGATGACGCTCGTGAACGTACTGATGAGACATTAGAGATTTTATTAATGGCACTGACTCAGCAAACATTTTCGTGGCAAGGCAACTATTTCGATATACCTGAAACCACTATTCTTCCGGCCCCTAAACAGCAACCAACACCACCAATTTGGCTCGCAGCGCACACGCAAGAGTCTTTTGACATTGCCGCGAGATTCGGGTTGAATGCGTTCACAACTAACTCTGGAAGAACCATTGATACTTTGGCAGAGGGATGGAGCAATTATCAGGACGCTCTTGAACGATATCCAAGTGCTCCAAAAATGCTTGGAGTACAAGCTCAAATATGTGTAACTGATTCAGATGAAATCGCCCAAGAACAGATGACTCACTTTCGATATCAAACCCGACAGGCGAGGAATCTTCGAAGTGGTAATGAACAGGTAATTTCTGGTGTCTCGACTCCGCTCCCTTATGAGGATGAGCCTGAACTCGACGAAATTTTTACTGACAGGACGCTTTCAGGTAGTCCAGACACTGTAATTAAGAAGATTAAGGCGTATCAAGCAGTTGCAGAAATCGACCAGCTAAATTGTGTATTTCAGGTGGGTGGCATGGATCCAAAACTAATAAGTCAGTCTATGAAACTATTTGCAGAAGAAGTTGCGCCTGAGTTTCGCTGATTTTCACTAAGGCGTCTAATAGTTTTCAGTAGTTCGAACTGAATAGAACTATCGTGTCTTACATTCTTCACAGATGCCGAGAATTTCGACAGAGTGATCGCTGACTTTCCATCCGTTTGATATTTCAATATTTTTTACTTCGGCTTCGATTTTCTTCTCCAAATCATCGCTGAATTCAATATCAATAGCCTTGTCGCATCCTTTGCAAAACACATGATGATGGTGTGCGGCCGTTTGCAGGGTGGTTTCTACTAGTGTCTTCCCGTCAGGTGATACCAGTGTTTCAATTAATCCAGCGTCTAAAAGCTCACTGATGGCTCTATACAACGTTGATAAGGCGAGTCTCCCTGAACTACTTGAGATAATTTCCTCAATTGATTGTGGTCGGGGGTCATTTTCTAGTATGTATAAGAGTTCAAGTCGTGGTCGTGTAGCAGACAAACCTTGTCGACGTAGCTTGACTTTTTGCTCGGCTGTGATTTCCATGCCGCTGTGCTGGTATTTAGACTGGTTCGGCAATGAACACCGGGATTGCTCGACTAGTCTTCGCCTGATAATCCGAATAGGGCGGGTATGCGTCTACCGCTATTTCCCAAAGTCGGCTTCTCTCGTCCGAATCAGTGACCTCGCGAACACGCATATTTTGAACGAGATCGACGTCTCTTATTTGTACGTCAGGATTAGCCCTTAGATTGTGATACCAAACCGGATGCGTAGGTGCTCCACCTCGTGATGCAACCAGTACATAATTACCGCCATCGGCAACCCGCATGAGTGGAGTTTTACGAATGGCGCCAGTCTTGTTGCCTGTATTTGTAACAATGATGCAAGGTAAACCGGTTTCACGTAAGGTAACGCCCTCTGCTCCGTTTGTTCGCTCATAAAGTTCAACTTGATCGGCAACCCAACCTGAGGTACTCGGTATGTATTCGCTCATATTTTTTCCTATTCTTAAGATTTAGTATTCCTTGAGATTCTCAATGCTAACCGAAGTTTAACATCACAGTTTCGGTCTCGGCTTTTGCATCATGGCAAACCAAGACCTGGCCCAGATGGTAACAATACTCTCCCGTCGGTGATGGGCGGCAATTGAATCCCTGCAGCAAACTCTCCTTGTATCCAAGGAACTTCTATCCACGTGGCCATCGGAGCAGCAAAAGCCCATTGAATCGAAGAGTATAATGACGGACCAATTCTGAAATTGTGAGGAGAGAGCTCGGTGTTATAGAGCTCAGTTAACACGTTAATTCGCTTAGCTGCCGTAAGTCCACCTATTTTAGTGATTTCTGGTTGTAAATAAGTCACTACATCTGCTGCTAATAGGCGATGAAAATCCTCAAGTGTATATTCATTTTCTCCTGCGGCAATCGCCAACCCAGTTTGCTGAGCAATTTTTTTCATTCCAGCATGATCTCTCATAGGCCTGATCGGTTCTTCAAACCAAGTGATGCCTCGAGAGGCCATATCTAGTCCGATCTCTCTAGCCTCTTGTAAGTTGAAATGCCCATTGACATCGACCATAATATCCAATTCATCGCCGAACGTATCTCTCAAAATATGTACATATTTTGACTCCACTTCATGTAGTTTGACAGCGGTAATCCCACTATTTATCGCTCTCTTGGTTTCAGATAATACGAGATCTATATCCCGCAGAGGAGGCAGGCTTGCATATGCTCGTATTGATTGGTGAACTTGTCCTCCGAGTAGTTGCACGACGGGGACGTTTAGTTGTTTTCCCAAGAGGTCCCACAAAGCGATATCGACGCCTGAAAGTCCCATTAGGAAAATACCCTGATCAGCGTATCTGTATCCGAAATCCCATAGATCAAACCAGTGTTTTTCGATAGTCCCTGACTCTTTTCCAAGTAGCTTGGGCGTAATGAGATTATCAATGGCACTTGCTATAGGTAGAGCCCCTCTACCATATACATCTCGATCAGGAATACCCCACCAAGCTTCGCCAATACCCATTGTGCCGTCACTTGCTTCAATCGTGACAAGTACTTGAGTCATTGGATTATTAGACTCTATTCTGACCTCAATATTTTCGATGGTGGTCATAAGTTATCCCTAGCGCTTTAAGTGTTCTAAAATCAAATTTGCCACCTCTGCGGGCTGCTCTTGCTGAACCCAATGGCCGGCATTTTGAATAAATTTGGTTCCGCGGAAGTCACTGCAAGCTTGCGACTGCATCAGATCAAGACTACCCGGCCTTTGAAAAGCTCCCCAGTCATTCTCGCCAGCGATGAAAATAGTGGGTACATCTATCTTCATTCCTGCAAAAGATCGCATGATTTTTTGATTTGGGCTATATGACCCAGACCGATACCAATTTAATCCACCCTGAAATCCGGTTCGTCCATACTCGATAGCGTAAATATCTAATTCCTCGTCCGTTAGCCATACACAGGAGTCAATCTGGTTCTGGCTTGGGACTTCTTGGGCCACAGTATCAGCCATCGTGTCATCGAAATCCATTATGTAATAGGTCGGCATTTTTGCGGCTTCTTTAGCCGACCATTCTTTAAGCGGTGCGGGATTATTCTGCATCCAGTCAGCACTTTTGTGGTGATAATACGATCGAAGAAACATGTGCAAACCTTGCGGAGCTTCAAGCATGTCTTTGTTTGCCTGTTCAGTGGTGTAATACTGTTGGTAATGTTTCCTAGGCCTCTCTAACTTAGCCATTGCAGAGTGGATATCATAATCAGTAGAGAAATCTTGAGCTTTTCCTCGTGATCTTGGCATGCCAGCAAAAGGGGCACTCATAAGCACGAGTGATCGAAACTTGTCAGGGCGAATGTTCGCTGACCAGCCAGCGACCGGTGAGCCGAAATCGTGTCCAACAACGGCACTGACATAATCTTTCCCTAGGGAATCAATCAGTTCAACACAGTCAGACACAAGATTTAGCATTGAAAAAGACTCAAGCGGGTCTTCATATCGGTCACTCCATCCAGTTGTTTGTCCGTATCCACGCATATCTGGAGCAACAACATGGAATCCGGCTTCTGTAAGTGGACGGAACAATTTACGCCAACTGTAAGCAATTTCCGGGAAGCCATGTAGCAGTAATATTGTGGGGTTTTCAGGATTTTCATATCCTGACTCAAGCACATGCATATCTAACCCATTAATTCCGGTTATGATTTGCGATCGGACCGCACATTCCATATCGGCCGACCAAAATTTGGTTTCCATTTTCATCTGATTTCCCCTAAATTCTTATGAGAGAAGGATTTATTTTTTTGCCAACTCGTAGACACTGGAATGCTCTACTGTGGCTATCTTTCGCCCGGAATCTGAACTGATTTCAGTTAAAAGCTCAAGAAGTTTGTTCCCATTTCGTTCAGAAAAGTTTGTGATGAGGCCGCGAGTGACTGACGTCTCTCCAGCAAATAAAGGAGAATGATGCCAGATTTTTCCTTGATAATGGATCGTGGTAGATAATCCAAAATACTCGTAAATCAGATAGATGGGGTTGCCCCACTGACTGATTGGCACAACCTGTTTTCCGTTTATTTTGCTGGGAAAACCAGTAACAGCGGTAATTTCTGAAAACGTGATCGGATCATGCTCTCGAGTAATTTCCATCATTTTGCCAACTAAATCAGAGCTTCCGAGAGGCTCTTTTAATCGCTCTTGAACTTTTTCACTCGGGAGCTGAGGGGGCTCTATAGTTTGTGTAAACGAGCCTGAGCAACGAGAGTCATTCGGGTTGTCTCCATATAAGTTAAACGTTTGTTCCTTTTCATTAAGTTCAATGGTTACGTTTTCATTACTATAAACAGGCTTCCGAAATTTTAGTTCGACATAACCGGTCTCCAGCCAGTTAATATCTTGGTCTATAAGTCCGCTACAAATGTGCTCATACAGAGTAATTCCAGGAACAAAACCACCTTGAAATCCTAGCAACTTGGCTTTCTCATCATCGTGTATTCCGTTAGGGCTAATGTTTCTGGGAGTGGTTTCCCAGTTTATTGATTTCAAATGCGGTGTATTCATTTAGCTATCTTACTTGTTTCTAACTTTTTTCACTAGTTTTTTTAAAGAGTATCCTCTCTTTTTAAGAATTTAGAGTAATTGAAGAAATAACCACTGACGCTCTCTGCTTTTGTCGGCTATTTACAGGTGTCTAGCGCCAACTTCAGGGCGCCTCGCTCATTATTAGTTGCTGTTAAACCCCACTGATTTTTTACTGCGATCCACGCTTGGCCATATTGGCATTGGTAGTCGATATTATCTGGCATCCATTTGTCGGGAGACTTCGCACCCTTTGCTCTATTGCTCGATGCCGAGACCGCAATCAGGTGATTGGAGTCTCGGAGATAATTAAAGTATGACCATTTTGCTTTACTGCTCCATTGCCAAGCACCTGACTCGTGAGCATCTTTGAGTGGAACAACATGATCAATATCAAGTTTGGAGGCTTGCCGAAAAGATTTACCAGTGAACAGATCAACCCAAAGACCTGTATCGACTATACATTTATTCGAACTTTTGAAAGTAACCGAAACTAGTGATTGAGCTATTAGAACCTCGGCTCGCGTATCCTGACAGTCTCCATCGGGGTCATCCCAATTTCCCCACTCACTGCGATCGTATTTTGACAAGAGATTGGTTTGTGGTGTAACGGGTAGTTGTGAAGCTGGATTGGTAAGGTCTTCCTTGAATCTCCGACTATTTATTGGCCATTCGGTGCCTATCTCTGGAAACCCTAAACGCTGTGCGAAGAATATGCCTAATCCCCCTTTGTAGTTTTCTGTATCTCCCCACATGTAATCGCAGTCTCCCAAAAACTCAGCTCGAATTTTATAACGATTTATACGATCAGGAAGCGCAATACCTGAGCTTTGGTTTTTGCTTGGAGCTCCACTGTCGTCAATAAACATCCAGGAGAAACCACTTTGAGGTGGGTATGCCTGCCAGTTCGGGGCCACCTGAATTTCTAGAGAGGCTCCCTTGATATCAAGAAAGTTACCAGTTCTTAAGTACCCAGAACTTTCTTTGGTTACGATCCCGTTTATTAACTCCCCCACAAATCCATCTCGAAATTCCATTTTTAAAACTGTTTTGTCATAATTAGAGTCGCCATAGATGAGATTTGCCCTCCACCATCCAATTGGATTGCAGTCGATGGGAGTTGCCGGAAAAATAAATTCAGTAGTCGTGACTTCTGAATTGACCTCTAATTTTTGGCTAGCTAGCATTGTAGGAGTCATAGAAATCTCGAGAGGCTTATTCTCGAGGGAATTAATAGCTTTTGGTTGAATCTGGCGGTCCGACGGTCTATCCGTAGTTAGGTTTGTGATACAACCCGATAGTAAAAGCAGAATGATGACGTATATCAGTCCATATTTCATTCGTTAGAGGATAATGTCTATCGTGTATTTGGTATGATAAGGTCGCTAATTTATCATTTTTTGGAATTAGTCATCTAAATCTTTGACCAAAATATTAGACATAGTTATAGAATTCATATACCGCACTCTTACCTATACTGATTCAGTTAACGAGTATTACAATCAAACACGATTGAGAAGGAGATATAAATGAAGATCGGAATATTTACTGGCGCGCTTGCTACTGGTCTTACGTTGGGGGAGCAAGTACGTGAGGTTATCACCGCGGAGGAGTTAGGTTTCGATAGTTACTGGATGGCTCAGACGGGTGAAACTGATGTCCTTACGACCCTAGCACTTGCGGGCCGAGACACTAATAAAATTGAACTTGGAACAGGTGTAATTCCTACGTATACCAGGCATCCGAACGTTCTGGCACAACAGGCTGTCACCGTAAATGCGGCCACTAGTGGTCGTCTTCTTCTTGGTATTGGCCCGTCTCATAAACCTAATACCGAGGGACTTGGTTTGAAATATGACCGACCGGCACTGCACATAAGGGAGTATGTACAGATTCTTCGTGCTTTGACAACAGATGGGAAGGTTAGTTTTGAAGGCGAGTATTACACCAGTATGACTGCGGGGTTCCAGCTTGCAGGATCCACTCCTTTTCCGATTCTAGTTTCGGCTCTAGCTCCACGAATGCTTCACACGGCAGGCGCAATCGCTGATGGTACCGTGACGTGGATGGCCGGACTTACTGCGCTGCGAAGTTATCTCGTTCCAGCAATTCAAGAGGCTGCATCTAAAGCTGGTCGCCCGAGCCCAAGAATAGTCGTAGGCGTGCCGGTCGCTGTCGATGACGACGAACAGGCTGGTAGACAGGCCGCTGGACAGCAATTTGAAGTCTATGGCAGACTTGAAAATTATCGACGAATTCTGGACCGAGGTGAGGCCGAGGGACCTGCTGAAATGGCGATAACCGGATCCGAGAAAGATGTCGCTCTGCAGTTGGATGAATATTCGGCGGCAGGCGTGACAGATTTGGTGGCGATGCCTTATTCCGTCGGGTCGAACCCAAGCAAATCGATAGAGAGAACTTGGGATTTGCTGGCTGGTATTGCAAAATCCAATAGTTATTCAAACTGAATTCAAATTGATTGTTTAATCAGTCTAGCCAACTTTTCAGTGAATCCAACAGTCGCGGCAATATCCTCAACTGTAGCCTCTTTGATCGTTTTTACATTGCCAAATTTACGAACTAAGGCCTTCTTGCGTTTTGGGCCGACACCTGGAATGGTATCGAGGATTGATTTAACCGAGTGTTTACGCCGTAATCTGCGGTGATAGGTGATCGCAAAACGATGAGCTTCATCGCGAATCCTTTGGACTAAATAAAGGGCCTCAGAATCCCGAGGAAGCAAAATAGGTTCAGAGAAATCTTTTACAAAAAGTTCTTCTTCTCGTTTTGCTAATCCACACAAAGGAATCTCAGCTCGCCCAAGATCGCGTAGTACATCGATAGCCACGGATAGTTGGCCTTTCCCACCATCGATTATCACCAAATCAGGAATTTCATCCCATGCGGATGGAGCCTTGGCTGTATCAGTTTCTTTTACCAAGGTCGACGGAAGACTGTCATCTTGTTTTAGGTGTTTGAATCGCCTGTTGAGAACCTCGCGCATAGACGCAAAATCATCCTGTCCGATCACTGTTTTAATTTTAAAGCGACGGTATTCAGAGGTGGCAGGCTGACCATTTTTGAATACGACCATAGATGCAACTGTATCGACTCCTTGGTTGGTCGAAATGTCGTAACATTCGATGCGATTTGGGGACTCAGTAAGCCCTAATTGTTGCTGGATCATGATAAGTGCTTTGCTAGTTTTGTCTTCATTGGCAATCCACTGAGCATGGTACATATGAAGAGACTCCCACGCATTTTTTTCCGTTAACTTAACAAGGGATTTTTTTTCACCGCGCTCAGGGATGAGGATACGTACCTGATATGTACGTCTAGCACTCAGCATTATCTCGATTTGTTCTTTTTCATCGGTCTTAACATTCAACAGGATGCGTCTTGGGATGTATGTCGCTGACTCATAGTATTGACTCAGGAATGCACTCATAACATGAGCATCGCTGTTGCCTGTGGTGCCATCGATGATAAACGAATCCGTGTCGGCTACCGACAACCCTCTGACAAAGAATGCTTGGATACAGGCTTCATCAGAATCTCGAGCAAGAGCGAAGACATCTGCATCCATTGATTGCGTTAAAGTAGTTTTTTTATTGTCGACTACATTTTTAATTGATTGAAGTTGATCTCGAAGATTCGCTGCTCGCTCGAAGTCCAGCTTTTCTGATGCGTTGAGCATTTCATCCTCAACGTGTTGTTTGACTTGGTCTGACTTCCCCTCAAGAAACAAAATAGTATTTTGAATAACATCTTCGTATTCTTTTGGCGAACAGTAGGACGTACAGGGTGCTATGCAGCGTTTAATGAAATAATCTAGACAAGGCCTAGGATCTGTGCCCGTGATCTCCTTTGAGCACGAACGCCAGGGGAATAGCTTTTTAGTTACATCTAGTGCCTGTCTGACAGAACCAGCCGATGCATATGGACCAAAATATTTAGCTCCGTCATCATCAACTTTGCGAGCAATTTGAACTCTTGGCCAAGGTGACTGAGTATCAATTTTTAAATATGGGTAATGTTTATCATCCTTCAAGCGAACATTGTAGTGAGGACGATGTTTCTTGATAAGAGTAGCTTCTAGGTTGAGCGCCTCGGACTCGCTTCGAGTCACGATATGCTCTATTCGAACAACATCCGCTGCCAAGGCACGTACTTTCGGTTCTAGTGATCGTCCAGATCCGAAGTATGACCTCACTCTTGTTTGCAATTGATTTGCTTTCCCAATGTATATGATTGTGTCTTTATCATTGTGCATGATGTACACGCCAGGCGATTTAGGTAAAGCACGAACTTGATGCATGATCTGATTTGTCGATGTCATAATAGAATTCTAGTGCTCAGTGAACGAAAGGTAACAGTATGAAAATAGGTTTTATTGGTTTGGGTAATATGGGGCGCCACATGGCAAGGCATATTATTCAAGCTGGCTACGAAGTAATCGTGCACGATCTTGATGAATCAGCGGCTGAAGAACATTTGGAATTAGGTGCTGAATGGGCTGTTAATCCAGCTGAGTTAGCTCAACAGTCGCAATTAATCTTTACTTCTTTACCTGGACCAAATGAAGTTGAGGCAGTTGCATTTGGCGAAAAAGGTTTAGCTGAGGGTATCAAACCAGATACAACCTACGTGGATTTATCAACCAACTCGCCAACCGTATCTAAAAAACTGCATAACGACTTTGAAAAACTATCGGTGGCGATGTTGGATGCTCCAGTGAGTGGAGGCACGACTGGAGCTAAAGATGGAACCCTAGCAGTATTAGTAGGTGGAAGCGCGGGGAAATTCGAATTAGTAAAGGATGTGTTAGCGACATTTGGGGATCCTAGTAGGGTTCTTTATCTAGGTCCTATTGGGTCAGGAAATATAGCGAAGCTATCCCATAACTTAGTTTCGATTACGAGTGGTATGGTGCTGGCGGAAGCTATGAGTCTTGGAGTCAAAGCGGGAGTAAACGCTGCTTCATTACTTGAGGCGATTCAAGGTGGAGCTTTTGGGCGAGGTGGTGCTGTACATTTTGCAGTTCCAAATATCGTACTTCCGGGCAAGTTCGATGACGTGCAATTTGCCTTGGAGCTTGCTCGAAAGGACTTGAGACTTGCGCTAGATTTGGCCCGAGATGTTGATGTCCCAGCACGTTTTTGTGCCGCTGCGGAGCAAGAGGCAACTGAGGGAATTAATGATGGGTACGGTAAATTAGATCAGACAGCATCTTTTTTGGTACAAGAGCGTCGAACTGGTATAGAAGTGAGACAATCTTAGTAGCACCACCTCGAAAAATCCGACGGTATGCGCTCGATTTCAATCAAAAAATGATACTTCGTGATTCAACCCAAAATACCAGTTACCATGTACCATCCACAGGCGGGTAGATCACGAATTTACCAGTGGACGTTAATTACTATTTTTTCATAAGAAAGGACCAAGAATTATGGGAGAGCTGACCGGAGAGCAAATTATAGCCAAGGCGCTTAAAACTCAGGGAGTTGAGCACGGATTTGGTGTAGTAGGAATTCCTGTAGGAGGCATTGCTGGGGCAATGATGAAAGAAGGAATTACTTACCATGGGATGCGGCATGAGATGCCTGCTACCTATGCCGCGCAGGCTGTTTCGTATCTCAGCGGGAATGTCGGAGTCGCTCTGGCAGTTTCGGGCCCCGGTGTACTGAACGCCGCAGGCGCCTATGCAAATGCCTGGTCAAATCGGTGGCCTATGTTGCTTCTAGGAGGTTCATATGAGCGCTCTGGCCATATGCAGGGTTTTTTCCAGGAAACAGACCAACTTACAGCGATGCGCCCATACTCTAAGTTTGCTGAGCGTGTCGAGGATCCGTATAGACTGCCAATCTATATTGCCGAGGCAATAAAAAAGGCTACTCATGGTACCCCTGGACCTGCATACCTTGATCTGCCAGGTGATATTATTCAGAATTCCTTCGATGAGGACAAAGTTGTCTGGGCACCGAAGGTGCTTTCGCCAAGGAAAACATTATCTGATCCTGCTGACGTCGAAGCCTCGATAGCTGCTATTAAAACAGCAGAGCAACCTTTAGTCATTTTTGGAAAAGGCGTGAATAATGCTGATGCTGCGGCTGAGATGCGAGAATTTGTAGAGCGTACAGGTGTTCCATACTTGGCAATGCCGATGGCCAAGGGAATCATTCCAGATGATCACCCACAGTCAGCTGCTGCAGCTCGATCATTCATACTCCAAAATGCTGATTTGATAGTTTTGGTTGGAGCGCGTTTGAATTGGATGCTGCATTTTGGTTTACCTCCAAGATTCCGAGAGGATGTGCGTGTTATCCAATTAGATTTCAACCCAGAAGAGATTGGCGTGAATGTGGCCACTGAGGTTGCACTGGTTGGAGATGCCAAGCTTACTCTTGGGCAAATGATCGATGTGTTGGACAGAGATCCGTGGCAATTCCCACAAGATTCTGAGTGGCTTAATGAGGTTGGGGCGAAAGTTCGTGAGAATTTAGAGACAGTTGAAGGAATGAAACAAGAGGAGAGTTCTCCACTAGGATATTATCGAGCGCTACGTTCTATTGATGAACGCTTACCCGACGACATCGTATTTGTTTCTGAAGGTGCGAGCACTATGGATATTTCGCGAACTGTGGTTAACCAAATGCAACCTCGCACTAGATTAGATGCCTCATCTTACGGGTCAATGGGACTTGGTCATGGGTTTGCGATTGCAGCGGCAGTTCAATCAGGTAAGCGTGTTATCTGTTTGCAAGGTGATGCGGCGTTTGGCTTTGCAGGAACCGAGTGTGAGGTTGCCGTAAGGCATAACCTGCCGATTACTTGGATTGTCTTTAATAATGGTGGTATCGGTGGAAACGATCCTGAGAATTTTGCAGGAGCTGAGTCTGGTTACTTGCCAGCCGGTGCTATGAACTTTGCTGCTCGATATGACATTATGATGGAAGGCCTAGGCGGGACGGGATTCAATGCAAATAATTCGGAAGAGTTAGATGCGTGTATTGATGCGGCACTCAAGTTAGATGGCCCATCTTTGATAAACGTGCCACTTGCGCCAGATGCTAAGAAGAAGCCACAAAAGTTTGCGTGGTTAACACGAACATAGATATAAATTGCGATTAAACGGGAAAAGTCACCGAGGGTAAAACCTACGGTGGCTTTTTTCGTTTAATCAGAGTTTTAAGAATTCTATTGATCAATCTAGATTATGATATTGGTATAGGAATTAAAGGAGTGAGGTACAACGATGGTCGAACTAAAGGATAGTCCAGATCAGGCGATTTTCCGCGAGGAAGTTCGGTCATTTATTACAGATAATCGCCCACAGAAATCAGAGGATCAAGGCGACGAGTCTGGTTGGTCTAAAGATGCGCGAGAACGAACAAAGGACTGGCGTGGTGCCCTGGTTGCAAATGGCTGGATCGCCCCTGCTTGGCCAAAAGAATACGGTGGCGCAGGTCTTTCAATTAACGAGCAATTCATTCTGAACGAAGAACTAGCAGAAAATGGACTCTCTAACGAAGGAGGATTCGGCGTAATGATGTTGGGTCCAACTTTGATGATCCATGGATCTGATGAACAAAAGACCGAACATCTTCCTAAAATACTGCAAGGAGAGTCTATCTGGTGCCAAGGTTGGTCCGAACCGGGTTCAGGATCCGATCTAGCCTCTCTGCAAACTCGCGCCGTTCGTGATGGCGACGAGTATGTGTTAAATGGTCAGAAAATTTGGACCAGTGGCGCGCAACACGCAAACTGGATGTATATGCTTGCAAGAACAGACGGTGATGCTCCCAAGCATCGAGGAATATCAATGTTGATGTTTCCGATGGATTCGTCAGGTGTGTCGGTTAGGCCATTGACGAACATGGCTGATTCCCAAGGCTTTAATGAGGTATTTTTCGAGGACGTACGTGTCCCCGTTGAGAATCGTTTGGGCGAAGAGAACAGAGGCTGGTACGTTGGGATGACTTTGACGGATTATGAACGGTCGGGCATTGGTAACTCCGTTGGTACTCAACGCAGACTAGAAGGTTTGTTAAAAACCGCTAGTAAATTAGATGCAAATGAGACTGTAGTTGGTAAGTCTAAGAATTGGAGATTGGGCTTCGCCGATCGCTGGATGGAGGCGGATATAGCTCGCCTATTTTCGTACTGCAATAACACGATTCAAATGAATAACATGGTTCCAAATCATGAGGCGTCTATGTCTAAACTTTTTACCACAGAGCTTAATCAAAAGATTGCAGCTACTACCATCAAGCTTTTTGGTTTGTATGGAACGCTTTGGGATGAGAGCAGACCTGAGGCATTGAGTGGACGGGCTGCCAGTGCGTATCTGAGCGCAGTTAGTGCGACTATCGCGGGCGGCACGAGTGAAATTCAAAGAAACATTATTGCGACTCGAGGGTTAGGGTTACCGCGCGGTTAAGAGCGAAAGTTGTTTTGGGGATGATGTATGCCATACAAGGAGATGCCACAATTCGAAACGGGACTCAGGGAGCTGGGCGATGGAATTTACGCATATCTTCAATGGGATGGTGGATGGGGAGTAAGTAACGCAGGATTTGTCGATGGTAGGGATGACGGCCTGCTCGTTATAGATGCTCTAATGGCACCATCGATGACACGGAAATTCATACAAGGTATGCGATCAATATCTGACGCTCCTTTTCGACAATTGATTAATACTCACTCTCATGCGGATCATACCAATGGAAATCAATTCATTGAGGGAGCTCAAATTGTTGCCCATAAGAACTCTCGATTAGAGATGATCCATGCACGAAAGCTAGCCATTGAAGCTGCTTGCAAGAATCCGCCACGAGGTGAGAAACCTGGATGGATTCAAGATGCCTGGTGGGAAGAACTTAAGGAAGTTGATTCGCCACTTCCAGATATTACTTATGATAGGTCGTTGACTTTGCACCACGGAGAACTTTCACTTGAACTTCGACATCAGGGGCCCGCACACACTACAGGTGACTCATTAGTGCTATTTGATGATCAGAAAATTTTATTTTCTGGTGATTTATGTTTCTTTTATTCGACGCCACTCTGCCGAGGTGATATGGAGAATTGGATGGATATCTGTGATTTTTTAATTATGTCAGACACGGAAATGGTAATACCAGGTCACGGGCCTATAGGAGGCAAAGCTGAGATTGCTGACATGCGAGAATATTTCGAAGTAATTCGAAATCAAACTAGACAGATGTTTGACTCTGGTGTAACTGTTCAGAAGGCTATGCAACGTGTAGATGTAGGTGAATTTAAAAAATGGCCTGAATCCGAGCGCAATGCTATGAACGTTTCGCATCTTTATGGTAAGTGGTCTGCGGAATAAGGCTAAATTGAAAGCCTAGATACGAATCCCAGAAAATATTACTTAGTTATAGCCCACCCGCTGCAATCAATCTCGCGACATCAATCAACCTGCAAGAATAACCCCATTCATTGTCGTACCATGTCACTGTTTTAGTGAGATTGCCTCCGTCTACTGCCATCGTAGACGCTGCATCGTGTATAGCTGATCCTGAGTGTTTTTTGAAGTCTGATGATACGAGTTCATTTGATTCGTAATATAGGAACCCCTTTAAATCACTATTGGCAGCTTCTAAAAAAGCATCATTGATATTTTCTGAGGACGGGGATTTGCTAAGTTTTGTGACAAGATCAACGACCGAGACTGTCGGCGTAGGGACCCGATAGGCAAATCCGTCAATTTTCCCCTTCAAGTCCGGAATAATCTCTCCAATTGCACCTGCCGCGCCAGAAGAAGTGGGTATGATATTAAGGGCCGCAGCTCGTGCTCGCCTAAGATCTTTATGAGAATTATCGACAAGGTTTTGGTCACCCGTGTATGCGTGAATTGTCGACATTAATCCGTTTTCTACCCCGAAAGAGTCATTCAGTACTTTCACAGCAAGCACTATGCAGTTTGTAGTGCAGGATCCAGCTGATATGACGTTGTGGTTTGCCGCGTCATATTCTGCTTGATTTGCTCCCATAATTACAGTCCAGTCAACCGATTTGGCAGGCGCAGAAATGATAACTTTTTTAACGCCTTGTTTAAGATGACCCGCAGCTTCATCTCCAGTTTTAAATTGGCCAGTACTTTCTATGACAATATCCACACCTGCTTCGTGCCAAGGAATGGTTTCTGGGGCATTCGCATTAAAAACCTTAACCGTATGATCGCGGATCCTGATAACGTCATCTTCTGTTGAAATTGGATCAGGGAATCTTCCATAGTCTGAGTCGTACGCTAGGAGATGCGCTCTAATCTCTGCTGGTCCGCGATTTATAGCAACTATTTCGATATCATCTAATCCGTGTGAGGACCAGTTTTCCCACCATGATCGAAAAGCAGTTCTACCTGTTCTCCCGAAACCATTTATTCCGACACGTACTGCCATATTTGCCCTCCACGGATATCACCAACATACGAATCTTAGCTTTGAATTGTCTGCTACGCATCTTACTTGCGATCTAAACTGATCATTTCTTTTAAATGTTTGAACTGGATCTTTCAGATAAGAAGTCTTATGGCAGCGTCGGTACTTTGCCGTCTGAAATTCGAGATAATATAACGTTTCCGATTGTCACTATCAGTCCATTCTTTCAGTCGACACTGGTTTTCATCGGATGTCACTTCTCTAGAGTTATCCAAATGTTGAATTATTTCAGTTTTCAAAATGTCGTCCGCTGGAAACTCATGTGTTTGGGAGAGACCAGTCTCAAGTAAGAGCCCAGTCACATTCAAAATCCAACCCAATAGGAGTTGAGCCCAACCGAGGTGGAAGCTTCTATCCGCGAAATGGAGCGGATATTTTTCATGGGATGCCTCATTCGCGACGAAAAGAGATGTTGGCCCAAAGTTCGGGCGTGCGAAATCACTTGAGGCCCTATAAATAATCTTCATGACAGGATCTTCAGCGATCACGGAACCAGCAAAATACCCACCTATACCTATTTCGGTAGATTTAGTTTCTGTGTGACTAGCAAACGCCTCATGGGTCCATCTTTTCCATTCATCAATTTCGTCAACAAGTCCTCGGTGTGCAGCAGCAAGTTCTATAGATTGTCGAATTAAGGGCATTGCCGTTTGATAACTACCTCCTCGAACAAGTCCGGCTGCGTCAGATAGGGTTAGAAGCGACCTGCTCCAGACCGATGCATAACCGGCCATAATCATGCTGCGAGCACTTGGCGTATAGCCCGTTTTAACCAAAGCCGTGGATAGATCTAAGCTTAATTGAATAAGATCCCATTCTTTTTTCATGAGAAATCCAGTTTGTCGCCAAGCATCTTTGGATGTTTCAATTTCGAGATTTGGCTCGGCTGGTAGAGGAAGTCCGTCAGGTACTTTCATACCAGAAACGCGCTGTGGCGAATGTGCTATCGGTAGTTCGTCGTTACCCAAGTGAGGCATAGAAAATCAGCTCCTCTTTTTTGACTGAAAGGGTTCACCACCCAGGTAGACCGCATTTTTACCCAAAGTATCTTCAATGCGTAGGAGTTCATTATATTTTGCTGTTCGCTCACCCCTGGCGGGAGCTCCCGTTTTAATTTGTCCTGATGACGTCGCTATTGCCAGATGAACGATGGTGTGATCCTCGGTTTCTCCCGAACGATGAGATAAAACAGTATTAAACCCATTTTGCTGAGCAGTTTTTATTGTTTCAAGCGTTTCGGTCAATGTTCCAATTTGATTTGGCTTAATTAAAATCGCGTTTCCGGCTTCGAGTTTAATTCCTCGTAGTAGCCGTTCCTGGTTTGTAACAAACAAGTCATCACCAACTAATTGAGTATCCGTACCCAGCCGTTCTGTTAGAATAACCCAACTCGACCAATCATCTTCAGCAAGGCCATCTTCAATTGAGATAATTGGGTAGAGTGACTTCCAGTTAGCCCATAAATCGATCATTTCGGCACCGGTTAGTATTTTGTTTTCACGACTCAATATGTATTTTTCTTCGGGTGAGAATATTTCAGTTGCCGCTGGATCGAGTGCGATTGCAATATCTTTCTCTGGTTTTTTCCCGGCACGATCGATCGCTTCAATCAAGAGATCCATTGCAGCCTGATTACTTTCAAGCATCGGCGCAAAACCTCCTTCATCACCAACAGTGGTTGCTAAGTTTCGTTCACCGAGTATGCGCTTAAGAATTTGATAAATCTCCGCAATCCATTGGATCGCCTGATGAAAACTACTGGCTCCTACAGGTACCAGCATGAATTCCTGAAAATCAGTTGAGTTGCTGGCATGTGCACCTCCGTTAAGCAGATTACACATAGGAGTGGGAAGAACATACGTGGATTGATCATTTAGATATCGATAGAGCGGAGTGTTTTCAGAGTTTGCAGCAGCCCATGCGGTTGCAAGTGAGACTCCAAGCAGTGCATTTGCACCCAGCGCTGATTTGTTAGCAGTCCCATCAAGATCTAAAAGAATCTGATCGATTTCTGCTTGGTCTGAGGCGTCACATCCTTTGATAGCGGGAGCTATCTTGTTTTGAATGTTTTCGACAGCTTGGAGAACGCCTTTCCCGCCATATCTTGAAATGTCTCCATCACGCAGTTCTACCGCTTCATGAGCTCCAGTGGACGCTCCACTTGGAACAATTGCTCTTCCAAGAACCCCGTTGAGTAGACCTATTTCTACTTCTACAGTCGGATTGCCTCGCGAATCAAGTACTTCACGTGCCCTGACGCGATCGATTAGTGATTTCCTAGATCTCACGATATTACTCCTCCACTTGAGTCTATGTTAATTCTTCTTCAGTGCACGTGGGTGTAAATTGTTATAAGACTCCCTGAGCTGGTTATCACTAAGTGCCGTATAAATCTGAGTAGTAGAAAGATTTGCGTGCCCGAGAAGTTCCTGAACCTTTCTTAGATGTATTCCCCCCCGCAGCAGGTGAGTTGCGAATGAATGGCGAAGAGTGTGTGGCGAGATGTGTTTTTTTAGTCCTGCCAATTCAGCGGCATTATGGATGATCGTCCATACCACTTGTCTGCTTAGTTGATTGCCGCGGGAGCTCACGAACAAGTAGTCAATTGATTTATTTTTAACTAGTTGTGGTCGGGAAGTGTTCAAATAATCGATTAATATAAGTTTGGTATCTGCTGGTAGGGGTAACGTGCGATCTTTGTTTCCTTTACCTGTTACCTGAATGGACTGCCTCTCCTCAAGATTAATTGAGTCGAGTCTGAGTGTTGTCGCCTCGGTTACTCGAATTCCGGTGGAATACATTAGGCGGACCAGAGCTCTGTTTCGACCTCCGGTCGGGGTTAATTTGTAGGTTTCAAATATGCTGAGTAGGCGATCAACGTCCTGAGTATTCAGTGCTTTTGGGATCGATTGAGTCTTCTTTAGTGAAGGAAGTTCATTAGCTGGATTTGTATCTATTTCTCCAATATCTAATAAATAATTAAAAAAAGATCTCACGGCAGCCATTCTTCTTGAAACGGTAGCCTTTGCAAAGTTTCGGGCATTTAAATTAGCGAGGTATTTTGAGACTGTGGTGGCATCGGGAACAGTATTGTCCTGTGAGTGCTTAAACACAGATAGAAAAGCAAAGAAGTCATTTATGTCTGTCTTATACGCCGATACCGTATGCCGAGAAAGATTCTGTTCTATCGCCAGAAAATCGATAAAACCAGCGATGGAGTCCGAATGAAGTTGCATTGCGAATAACTTCCAGTTTAGTTAACGAGTAACAACTGAAATTTTACCAGTTCAGAGCTAATCATTCAGTATTAGCCCCAAGGCGAGCAATTCTTTTTCAATGATTTCTTGATTAATTGATCCAGTGTACTGTTTTTCGATCAGTCCGGTACGATCTATGAATAGCGTTTTGGGTAAGCCCCATACTCCATAGGCTTGAGTAACTTCTTTTTTTGGATCTCTCAGAAGTCCAAACGTCAGATTCAGCTTTGACCCAAAATATCTGATTTGTTCGAGACTTTCTCTATCACCGTTAACACCGAGGACTACTAGATCAGTGCCATACTTGATTTGGATTGCCTGAAGCTCTGGTAGTTCGATTTTACATGGGCCACACCACGAGGCCCAAAAATTCAAAATGATTAATTTTCCAACATAGTCAGAAAGCTTTATTTCCTTGCCTGTAAGGGCGTCTACAAGAAGGAAATCTGGCGCGGGTAAACCAATTCGTGCAAGCTCTCCAGGGGTAGTTAACCCATGATTTTGGAGAATTAATTCTTTACTTACAGTTGTCAGCTCTGATGTTGTTTCTAGATTTTTTTTTGGTTGCGTGTCCAAGGTGTACCAAATGAGCCCGCTCAAGATAAGTGCAAGTAACAAAATTAATCCGCTGGCACCGAGAGCGAACATTCTGAATGAATTTTTTGGCTTTATAGTTACCATTTTGATGCCTAGATATTCCTCCTGTACCCAACAGAACCAATCTGGGGCATGTATTTCTAGAGACTTGCGGTTATAGCACGTGCTCTTGGAAGGTCAGTATTTAGTTTTAGCCAATTACGGCCGCGGTCGTGCGACGCATATAGTTTGTCCTCTGCCGTAATGAATACGAGATCCTCCCAATCCCAGGGTCGAGTTACACAAGGGATATGTTCCCATTCGTCATCACCGTCGAGCATCAATCTTGACCATGAAACGCCACCATTGGCAGATCGAAAAACTGCACCGATTTCACCAGGAGCATGCCGGGCTAACGACAAGACTAATGAATCAGGTGCACCCGGCAACACGGCTAGAGAACCCGCAAATGATCGATCTAGCCCACTGAGTGACTGAATCCAGGAATAACCCTCGTCTTCAGATCGATAAATTCCGCTTGATGCAGTTGCGAATAGGCGATCGCGTTGAGTGGGATGAGCATAAATCTTGTGTACTTTCGGATCTAAACCATCAGAGCGTCGTAACCAAGAGCCACCGTTATCTCGAGTGTGCCAACTACCTCCTCCTAGAATACCAATTAAAATACCTTCTTTTGCCTCTGCCACGGATACCGGTCTAGGTTTTTCCCCGGTCGGTGGTGAAAATCTGCCATGCCGAATAACGTGTTTTACGCCTTCGATTTCAGACCAGTCATCACCCTGATTTTCAGACGTGAATAATTTTCCATCAATTGTTCCAGCAAAAAGCATACCTGAGGGAGTTATTGCAACAGCTCCGACAGGCTCATTCAATGTTTTGTGCCAGAGTCGTCCATTGCGGCCATTATGAACCCATGCACCGTCTAAGGATCCGGCAATTCCGATTCCATCATAATAATCAACATCAGTAAAGGCCGACTCATCAACTACAAATTTTGGTTGTCCACCTGGCTCAAGAGTTAGCAAACCCTCGTCTGTTGCGAGAACAATCCCGATTGGTTCATAAACCCTTTTGCTGATCATTTATGTGCGTCCAATTCATTCAATCACGAGATCAAGTTCTTTGATGCGGTCTACAATTAAGGGCAATGCGATCCCGGAAGGTGCTCTGATTACTATTGTGGCATACTCGGATAGCTGTGTAACCTCAGGGTTAATTTCGATAAGCGGTTTATTATTTTGTATTGCTTCTAGTGGGTATGCGGCAGCGGGATAGACGAGGGCAGACGTGCCAATAGCCATGAAAACTTCAGATTTTTTCGATTCAATCTGGCTTTTTGCGAGAGCAGCATGGGGAATTAGTTCTCCGAACATAACGGTATCGCTTTTGATTATGCCGTTGCAGTTACCGATTGTGCAACGTGGTGGTAACAATTTCGGATCGTGGGCGAATTGAGCTTTCGAAAGCCTATCTCCGCACTCAATGCAGCGCATCCAAAAGCGATTACCATGAATTTCAGTGAGGGATAAGTGGCCGGCTCTTCGATGAAGATCGTCTATATTTTGGGTAATTAGGTGCCTTAAGACACCTAGGTTTTCAAGATTAGCAAGGGCAGTATGTCCTCTATTTGGGGTTGCATTATCTAACGTCTGAGCAAATTCCCCCTTGTCATTGGCGAGCCGGGTATGCCACCAGTCAAGCGGATCGTCAATAAACCGCTGATATTGATCTAGGGGTGGCTCGCCGTTTTTTGTCCACAGTCCGTCACTTCCTCTAAACGTAGGTATGCCACTTTCTTTAGATACTCCAGCTCCTGCTAGTGCCACCGTATATGGTCTTGTTTGAAGCAGTGTCGCAACTTTTTCTATGGAGTCGAGAACGTCTAACTCTAAAGCGGGCTCGTTGTTCTCAAGATGGCTCGCCATGGTTTAGAAAACTCTTAAGAATTGATATGTGCAATGTTTCAATGCAGTACTACTCGCTTGCTAATTGCTTTGCAGCACGAGAAAGTAGCTCAGCTGTTTCATCCCACCCGATGCATGCATCGGTAATACTAACTCCGTATTTGAGGTCGTTAAGATTTTCTGTCAGAGCCTGATTCCCAGGCGATATAAATGACTCCAACATACAGCCAGCTATATCAGTGTTTCCTTGAAGTCTTTGACTAATTAGGCTTTCAAAAACAATGTGTTCATTTTCATGCTTTTTTCCTGCATTCGCATGGGAACAGTCCACTACTAGACGAGGTTGCAATCCAGCGTCAGTCAATATTTTTTGGGCGTTTGCCACTTGAGCAGCTTCATAATTAGGTCCATCTTCGCCACCACGGAGAACTAAGTGAGCTGAATTATTGCCAGCCGTATTAACGACACTTGTTTGCCCTGAAGTATCGATACCAATAAATGCCTGTGCTGCCCTGGCCGCTCTAATCCCATTGACCGCAATGTCGATGCTTCCGCTTGTTGCGTTTTTAAAGCCAACAGGCATCGAGAGACCACTTGCCATCTGACGGTGAGTCTGGCTTTCAGTGGTTCTAGCCCCGATAGAGGACCAAGTAACTAGGTCAGCAAGATAAGCCGGGACAATTGGATCTAAGAATTCCGCACCGGCAGGGAGGCCTTTCTCATTAACAGCTAATAAGATTTTTCGCGCTCGCTCAAGTCCTTCTTTGATGGCGATTTTTCCATTTAAGTTGGGGTCGTAGATCAACCCTTTCCAGCCGAGAATTGTTCGCGGTTTTTCAAAATAAACTCGCATAACAACACAAATTTGGTCTTTTACTTCCTCAGCAAGTTTCACGAGCCGGTCCGCATAGTCGAGAGCCGCTTTTTCATCATGCACCGAACAAGGGCCGGCTACAACTAGAAGTCGGGAATCTTTACCACTCAGAATATCTTGAACTTGACTTCTTCCGCGGACGATTGTTTTTCGAGCGGTTTCAGTAAGCGGAATCTGGCTCGCAAGTTCATCGGGGGTAGGCAGTTTCTCTGTACTAACTACTCTCAAGTCTGACGTTGTTTCGGTTGTCATAGGGCTGGGGTCCCTTTCTTATATATTAAGCAAGTTTGGCAGCGTTTACCTACTCCAAACAACTAGGACTGGAATTATCCCATATTATTCGCCCGCGCGAAACACCTTACCAAAAGACCGCATATTAAAAAAACTAATTGAATAAGCCGGTATCTGACCTAATAATCAAGGATTTATCTTCTATTTTCGTCTCTATTATGACTGATGCTAGTGCGGGAATTAGCACATCCTTCCCAGTGTTTCCCCTTATCACATAAACATCGTTGGCCCCAGTTTGTAAAACCTCGATGACCTCGCCTACTACTTCATCATCATCTGTAGAGACTGTTAGTCCGACTATGTCATGGATGTAAAAGATATCTTCTGGCAACTCCGGAAGATCTTTTTCTAATATTTCTATTAGGGATCCTTTCAGAGATTCAACAGAAGTTCTTGTGGTGAAAGATGAAAATTGAATCACTGGAACTTTACCCACAACTTTCGCGTCAGTGATGGTCACGCATAGATTACCAATGAATACTTTTTGTCTGGGCTGTAGTCTTTCGGAATTTGACGTGAGAGGAGTTACCTTGACGTGACCTTTAATTCCCCACGGACTATTTATTTCTCCAACAGCCACGCGGTTTGGGTCTGACATAACGCTAAGTTACTTGAAAACAGGTCAAACTCTATTCGATGCTAAGGCTCGCTCTGACACCAGCTCGAGTCGCTGCCGCTTGTAAAATTGACCTAAGAGCATATGCGCAGCGACCTTCTCTACCTATAACACGACCCTTATCTTCATCATTAACGAAGAGATGAAATGATACTCGCCTCCCTTGGTGAACTTCTTCCACTCGTACGTCCTCTGGGTGTTCGGCTAAAGCGCGAGCAAGGTATTCGATTAATGCTTTCATAGAATTTTCCTCAATTTAAATAGGGCTTAGTTTCTGTCTTATTCTGAATCAGTTGTTTCGCCAGTGGGTTCATCAGCTGATGGCTCAACTGATGCCTCAGGTTCGGCGTCCAATTCAGCCTGAGCTGCTTCAGCAGCTTGTCGCTCAGCTCGACTGGGTCTGCTAGGTCGTTTTGGTGGTTCAGTTTCAATAATTCCGTGCTTAAATAGTAAACGATGAACCGTTTCAGTTGGCTGAGCTCCTAATGCTATCCAATGCTCTACTCGCTCTTTTTTAACTTCAAGCGTGATCGGGTCAGTTAACGGGTTATAGTGCCCTAAATTTTCAATGAACTTCCCATCACGAGGCGCTAGGCGGTCTGCCACAACGACTCTATACGACGGTTGGTTTTTTTTGCCCCCGCGGCGCAGCCTGATCCTTAACATTATTTTAATTCCTTCATCTTAAGCAATGATTCAACAGAATACCAATTCTATGGCTTCTTTGTCATAAGGTCCTGTACCGGTGTTTTATTCTCATAAACCAAGTTTACGCAACATACTATTTCCAGCTTTACCAGAACCTCCTGCCATGGCTTGCATCAGCATCTTACTTTGTTTGAATTCGTTCAGTAGTTTGTTTACATCTGAGGCGCCAACGCCTGATCCCTTTGCTATCCTCTTTCTTCGCGACCCATTAATCGCGTCAGGGTTTTTTCTCTCGAAAGGAGTCATGGAACGAATAATCCCCTCTCTTCTTCGGAACTCATTATCACTGAATTCAACTGAGCCCATTTGTGATTTTAGCCCTGAAGCGCCAGGAATCATATCCATTAAACCAGAAAGCGAACCCATATTTTTTATTTGTTCGATATGTTCTAAGAAATCTTCAAGATCGATTGTTCCGTCACGCATTTTTTTCGCAACTTTTTTGGAATCAATCTCTGGTGCGGATTTTTTCGCTTTTTCTACTAATGAAGCAACATCTCCCATACCTAATAACCGTGAAGCAAACCTCTCGGGGTGAAATTCCTCGAGTGCTGATAATTCTTCACCTACCGTAATAAATTTTATTGGCAGTCCTGTAACTGATTTAACAGAGAGTAAGGAACCACCTCTCGCATCTGAATCAAGTTTGGTTACTACGATTCCGGTTCCTTCCAAAGCTTCATGCATTGCACCGGCTAGGTTTACAGCCTCTTGTCCCATCATGGCGTCGACAACTAGGAGAAGTTCAGTTGGATCTACTGCGTCGGCTAGTTCCGCTAACGCATCCGCCTGTTCATCCGTGAAATCTACTATTCCGCTGGAATCCACAATTATTACATCTGCATTATTTTGTCGAGCACTAAGTAATCCACGCTTGGCAACTTCACTGCTTTTTGATTTGTTATTTTCAACGTAGCAGGGCACATCTAAAGTATTTGCAATTGCCTGGAGCTGTTCAGATGCTGCCACACGCTCAAAGTCGGTTGATATCAGGTGCGGTCTTAAATCTTGTTCCTTAAAATGGAGGGCAATTCTCCCGCATAAGGTTGTTTTGCCGCTTCCTTTTGACCCAACTATGAGAATCCGAGTGGGCCCATCAGACTCTCGTTTTATGGAGTGGGTATCTGTACCAAGTGAGTCAATTAAAGCTTCATGGACAGCTGCGGCGACTTGCTGACCGGGGGCAATAGAATTGATCAGTTCGGCACCTTGTACTCGATTCCGAACACTATCAAGAAACTCACGAACTACTTTGAAGTGTACATCTGCTTCTAGCATCGCAACGCGAATATCTCTTAGTATTGAATCAAGATCTTCATCTCGGATCCGCCCGCTGCCACGCAGTTTCCCTAGCGAATGTTGCAATTTTTCCGATAACGAGTCAAGCATTTAAGTCTCTTGGTGAATGAATCTTTTGTAATTTGTTATTTAGATTCTAACAGTCTTTAAATTAGTCTATGCGCTATGCTCGAGAAATTCGGGGGTGTAGCTCAGTTGGGAGAGCGTCGCGTTCGCAATGCGAAGGTCAGGGGTTCGAATCCCCTCATCTCCACCAGAAGTCAAAATTTAGCTAATTATAATCTATTTTTCTGGCGATTTACAAGCTCGGTGTTGGGCTCCCAAAGCCCACATTCAGTTTCAAGATCTTCTAGGAACGGGCCGACACAGTCCTTGTCGTCTCTGACTATGTGTGTACACAGCATAGCGTAAGGATCAGGGCGTTCGCGATCGATGGTTCTTTTTAAGTGCTTGCAATCGATCGCATATTTTTCTGCACCACGATCAGTGCTTCCTAAGTTCATAGGCTCATCCTAATACCATATAGTTTTAGCGTGCACGCTCTATTCAAATCGCGCTTACTATTCATTTATGAATCTATCTGAGGAAAGCGATTCGATTCAATCTACCACAAATCCTGCAGGGATCTTTTACGGCTGGTGGATAGTTGGGGGAGCGTTAGTTGCTCAGATGGTGGCTGTTTCGATAATGTCGAGCAGTAGTGGAATTTTCCTACCCTTCATGACCGAAGAGCTTGGTTGGACTCAAACTGAGTTCACTTTGGGCGTCACCTTGGGCTCTATTTCGACTGCTTTGGCCGGTGGTGTGGTTGGTTTTTTGTTAGATCGATGGGGTCCGAGAGGCTTGATGATCGCGGGTGCTACTCTCGTTGGATTGTCACTTATTTATTTAAGTAGAATTAATACACTACTCGAATGGTTTCTAATTCGAGGAGTTGTTTCAAGTCTAGGCTTGGCACTCGCTGGGAATCTTGTACTTAATGTAGTAATAGCAAAATGGTTTGTTTCTAGGCGTGCGTGGGCAATCTCAATTGCCTCGACCGGCGTTTCGGCTGCTCAGTTCACTGGAATCTTATTGGTTTGGTTGATTTCAACGATAGGCTGGCGAGATTCATGGATTGTTTTAGGTATAGTAACCTGGTTGGTTTTATATCCAGTTGCACTGATGATGCGTCGCCAGCCGGAAGACCATGGGTTACTGCCTGATGGCGCTATCGAGGGCGATGCTTCCAGTGAACATCGAATCCAACTCGCTCGAGAAGATGCGCGAAATTCATTGACTGCTCGAGAAGCCGCTAAGACTCTTTCTTTGTGGACTCTTCAAATAGGGTTTTCATTTGGTTTAATGGGGTTGATGGCTGGACTATTTTTCTTAATTCCGTTTATGACATTGCATGGTTTTACATTTCAACAGGCGGGCATAGCCATGCTATTTCAAGGTCTATCAGCGCTGACGTCTAAATTTGTTTGGCCGGTGTTGATGGGTAAAATCGGGGCCCGTCTATCGACACTAGTTGCTTTCACTATTGCTGCTATGGGTATGGCTTTAATGGTAATTGTTGGACCGACGCAGCAATTCGTTCCATTTGTTTTGGTAACCATGCTTTGGGGATTTGGGATCGGCGCACAAATCCCATTACAGGAATCTTTGATGGCGTCATATTTTGGGCGAGCTCATCTAGGAGCAGTGCGGGGAATTTCTACACCCATTAGCCAAGCTTTCGGTATATCAGCTCCAATTGCAGTGGCTTTTTATTTTGATCGCGTTGGGAATTATGACGGAATTTATTTGGCTCTTGCTGGAGGGTTTATCGTCGGTGCGCTTTTGGTGATGAGCTCGCGGAAACCGGTGAAGCCAGTGCAAGGGAAAGATGCACAGGTCATCGCGACGGAACCTGATGATCATGGACCAACGGAGACTGGTAACGCTTGGCCTGCGGTCACACAGAGTCTAGATGTTGATAAAACGAAGGTAATACACCAGACCTTGACTGATAAGTTTGAATCCAAAAATGACGAGACTGAATCCGCGCAGAGTTTCAATACGTCGAATCCAGAAAAAGATTACATGAGTTCAGGTATGTCTAGTCGAGCGAGACTATTGGACGGGCAGAAATTTGATTATGGTTTTCAAGCAACAGATTTGAACTCGAAGGCGGTAGGTGCAGAATCAAAAAAAGACCGCAAAGTCGAGATGGCGGCCGAGGCACGTAAGAAGCAATACGCTGAGACAGGTGACGCAGTGGACTCAGTTTCTTCGAGCGACTACGGGCGTGAAATCGAGTTACGTTCAAGCGAACATCCACTTGCTAGGTTATCGAAGTTTATTAGTCCCCAAGATCAACGAATCAAGGAAATTTTGCCTGCTGCAGCTGTGGCCGTAGCCGCATCAGTCGCTGTAGTCGCTATATTTAGAATGAAGAAACCAAAGTAGGATTGGTCAGGCGAGCGTTTATTGAAATGAAAGAGAGATTATGAATGGTTGATCGTAAGTTGCACAGAGCTTTTGTTACGGGAGTTGGTGCAGTGACTCCAATTGGGGTGACGGCTGATTTATTTTGGGAAGGTTTGTGCTCTGGCAAAAATGGGATAGGCCGGGTCACAAATTTTGATCCAGTAGATCACATCGTGCAAATAGCTGGAGAGGTTACAAATTTCGATCCGGAGTTATATTTAGAACGCCGGGTGGCAAGACGAACTGGACGATTCGCCCAATTTTCAGCGGCAGCAGGAATTCAGGCATTTCAGGATTCTGGACTAGCTATAGATCAGCTCAATAAGGATGATATAGGGGTAGTGGTTGCAACATCTGGTGATGCTATGGCTATGGGTCCTGAGTGGGAAAAATATTTAGATAAAGGATCCAGAGGTGTTGACCCTTTTATTATCACGCGAATGGGCCAGCACATGGCGTCGGCGCGACTTGCTCGCGAGCTTGGGATTAGAGGCCCAAATACAACAATTAATACAGCTTGTGCATCGGGAACTGATGCTCTTGGTCATGCCCTGAATTTAATTCGACTCGGTCAAGCCAGTGCTATTTTAACTGGTGGTGCTGAGGCAATGATTACGCCGCTAGCTCTATCTTCTATGGGAAGGATGGGTGCGCTTTCAAAGAATAATGCAAATCCCGAGCACGCTTCTCGGCCATTTGATCTTGGGCGAGATGGTTTCATTCTAGGTGAGGGCGCCGGTATTCTGATGCTCGAAAGCGAAGAGTCAGCTGTCTCGAGGGGGGCACATATTTATTGTGAATTGGCCGGGGTTGGCTGGTCATTTGATGCAACAGATGACACTGCACCTGATCCTCAGGGGCAGGCACTTGCAATGAGTAGAGCCATATCAGATGCGGGCATAAGTGCTAGTGAAATCGACTATATAAATGCCCACGGCACGTCGACGCAGTACAACGATAGAACTGAGACTCAAGCGATAAAAATTGCATTGGAAGAGCACGCATATGACGTAAATATATCGTCCACAAAATCTATGACTGGGCACTTAGCTGCAGGTGCGGGAGGTATCGAGGCAGTGGCTAGTGTTTTAGCTCTTTCAAATAATATAATCCCACCAACGATAAACTACGACCAACCAGATCCAGACTGCGATCTTAAAATTACGCCAAACGAAGCAATTTCTGCTGAAATTAATGTGGTTTTGTCAAATTCGTTTGGTCTCGGTGGGCAAAACGCGTCCGTTGTGTTTAAGTCCTATGTATCACATCTAGCGGATTAGATTACGGGTAGCGACTGAAGAAATTCGCGAATATTCAGCGAGAGAGTTCCAGGATCATCAGTCGGGATATGGTGACCTACTTCTTCAATGAGTGATATACGAGCATTCGCCATGCGTCTGCTAAGACGTTTAACTGACTCGGGAGTGTACATGTCGGTTTTGCCACCACGAACGATCATGACTGGGCAAACTACCTTTTCTGCACTTTCTCCAAGATCAGCAAGGCGTCGTTGACCTGGATCAGGATCTGGTGGCCTTATTGTTGGATTGCGGAACGAGTTATCAAAGTTCCAAATCCAAGTTCCATCAGGAGTCTCAGTAAATGTTGCCAACGCTCTCCTGTGAATTTGATCAGGCGCAGCATAGCTCTGATATTCGTACAGAGCATTAGCAGCCTCTGATAGCGAATTGAATTCGTCGCCAGACTTTAGAAGTCTCTTTAGTCTTTCGACTCCGCTTCTGAGCATATCGCCTGCAGTTTCGACTAACACCAGTGCGGAAACAATATCTGGCCGGTCGGCAGCGTAACATATTGCATTTGCACCACCCATCGAGTGCCCAATTAACGTCACGGTTTCTAACTCAAGTAGCTCGATAATCGTGTGGATATCATCAACTTGACTCGTTCTTGAATAGTCATGATCTGGATCAATATCTGATTGACCGTGACCTCTTTGATCTAGCGCGATTACTCGAAAATCCTTGGCGAGCTCTTCTGCGACTTCATCCCAAATTCTTGAAGTTGCAGCGAACCCATGCAGGAAAATTAAAGCATGCTTGTCTTTTGCATTTCCCCATTCTCGATAATGTAACTGGAGTCGATTTACTTGAATAAATTCACTTTTAACGGCCATCGGTCCTCACTCAAATTTTACTAATTTCACAGAAGGTTATCGTACAGTCTCCCGTGACTATGGGGACAGTACTCTTATTCCTAAGAGTAAACTTATCAGTAAATACACCTTATCGGTACTGGATTCTAAAGTACTCTGAGCTGATGCAATTAAAGTACAATTGGCTAGGCGCTTGTACTAATTACACTACTCTTTTAGTATAAAGGGTGCAGCGGTGGGGTTTTGGGAGCTAGCTGCAATGCCAGAGAATCCATTTGACGATTATATCGACCTAGATCAAGCTGCACGAGATTTAGAAGTTCATCAGCAAACGGTACGCAGACAAATCAAGGGCGGAAACTTGCCAGCCACAAAAATCGGCGGTAAATATTGGATTCAGTTAGATAAATACAGACAATTTAAAGCAAATTATGACAGCCGTCCTGGAAGAAAACGTGTTCCAAGGCTTATTTAGAATTTCTTTCCAGTAATCCGAAAATGCGTGACCGTTCTAAAATCTCGGCCGCTCCTATGCCTTCAATTTCTTTATCAACTGTGTCAGAGAGCTGTTTTATAGCTAGGTGGGCTCGCTCGTCATTTATCCTGATGAGTGGCTCGACGATATTCCACCGCGAGCAACCAACGTATCGGTCAGGTGATTGACTAACATGGACTGCCCAGTCCAAGGCTCGTTCCTTAACATCGTAGTGAGAAAAGAGCCTGTAACCTAAATCCCATGCACCTGAATTTTGGTAGTAAGTGGGGTCCCAATTAATCGCGAGTGGTATATCTGAATGATTTTGTGGATCTAGCGCTATCAACCAGAGAGAATGAGCGAGCACTAAAGGCGTAGTTATGTATTCACCTTTGACACACCATGTATTGGCATAGGCGTCACCAAGAGCGCCTTGCACGCGTCGATCAACGTGTAGACCGGCTGCCACGAGCAGTCTAGTGATGAGAATGTGTGCGAGTAACTTGGCCTCATTAGGTGTAGAAGTGAATTCTCCACTCGGTAAAACTATTCTTTGGTTATCTTCATCAGCAAACCCGCTAAACGTGCTATCAATCCCTTGCTCAACCCCGAATGCGTTTTTTTCGCCAAATAGACTTAGGAGTTGGTCTAACAGGGATATGTCGTTGGACACTTGGCCATCACGAATTGATGGCCAAGTGTCCAAGACTATTTCAATTGTGGTTTTAGTTTGTTCTTGCATAAGTTCGACCTATGTTAATACTTAAACTCAGTAAAATACTTATCTGTCATGGGAGATGATATATGCGACCGATACTATTTATTCTCATGTGTGCTTTGTTGGCCAATTGTAATAATTTAAGTAACCAGCCAGATAAATCACATTTGCCGGTCAGTAATTCCTCAATAATTTCCAATGTACCAAGTGAAGACTCAATATCGGCAACAAAACCCTACGTTATGTTTGTGCGGGATGGGAAGAGCCTGTCAAGGCTAGACGTAGAAATCCCTTTGCCTAGTGAGTATTCAACTGGTTTTTCTGAGCGAAGTAAGATCGGTAATCGAGGCATGCTCTTTCTTTACCCAAATGGACAAACTGGACCATTTTGGATGCAAGATACCCATTTTAATTTAGCTATCGCATGGATTGATATAGATAATAAAATTATAGGTATCGATACTATGATCGCGGACACAGAGATATATCATCATCCACCCGGCAAGTACTTCGCGGCGCTGGAAGTTCCAGAGAGATGGTACATTACTAACGGAATTCAAATTGGTGACACTGTCATTTTCTACTACGATCCAAGTGATGTAGGCCTTAAAGAGCGATAGAGTTGTGACTGACAATCACTAGATTTTCACGGACCAAATGAAGTGTTGTAAAGGTTAGGAGACTGATTTGTCAGACATGACGATAGTCGCGAAATTGCTGGATGATTTCGGAGATAATTGGCACTGGGTGGTACTTCACGATGTTGAGCCTCGAGACGAGACTCATTTTTGGGCTTCACATATAGATACGATTTGTGGGGTGATACTGGATGAGGGGGGATCCGTGGCAGAGCTGATAGACACTGGAGCTCCGGACGAGCCGGACTGCAGCATGTGCCGGTCTGGTGGCTCAGGGCTAAGCGCGAGTATTCTACAAGAAGCTGAAAAAATTCTTGAGGTAGCGATACCGAGCAATTCATAGAGACAATTTTTTCTGACCTAGTATAAAGAATTTAGGCAATGAATAATTTATGCAAGGGCAAGCTCTCGGATAGCGGCGAGTACCTTTAGTAGCTCTTCATCATCCGGACCAGCCTCATCAGGGATGTGATAGCCGACGAACGCATCGACTACCGATTTGTGATCGTCGATTACGAAGTCTGGCATTACGTTCACACCAAGTGGCTCAAGTTTTGCGTGGTGGTCCTCAAGAGGCTTGATAAAGTAATCTTCCACCAATTCGTCTAGCTCATGCCGACGCATGTCCCAGCGACGAATGCCAACACCTGACCAAATATAGATGGTGTGTCCTTCTTGAATTAGAGTTTCAAATACATCGCGGGTATGATTCCGAAGTTTTCCATTCCACATGATGAGAGTGTTGTCGACATCAAAAAACACATTTAGAGGTTTGTATGAGTTTTCAGAGGCAGTGCTATTTTGAGTCATATTTATAGTCCAATCATATTGTTTTAAGAAAATTACTAACTAGTTCATTAAAAAGTGCTGGATTTTCAAAATATACCGAGTGACCTAAGTTGTCCAATTCGAGGTAAGTCGCTCCATCAATGATATTGGCGAATGCTTGGATTAGAGGAGCAGGGATGACGACATCTTCTTTGCCTACCAACGCCAGCATAGGTACTGAGAGCTTGACTACGTCTTCGAGCGTAGGGGTGTCGGCACCAACAGCTGTAATATTTGGGTTTCTTGGCGGATTGAGGTTTGCTATTTGTTGATAGAGGAATGTGAACTGAGGATGCTCTTGTTTGAATTGATTTCCGATTGCACGTTGTTCTAAAGCGAGGGGAGCAGATGACTCTTTCAATGATTCAGCAAGAGCTTTCTGCTCCGGCCAATCAAAGAATCCCCACGTTCCACCCATTACAAGGCCCCAGACTCTTTCTGGGTATTTAAGTGAGAGGCCTAGCCCGGTCCGACCTCCCATTGATTGGCATATGAGGCCCACACTTTCTAGTTCAAGTTCGTCAATTAGTAGTTTTAGGTCTTCAACGAATAGAGATCCACCCTGTTGGCTTTTATCTTCCGACCAACAAAACCCTCGGTGATCGATAGTGACACAGCGGTAGTTTCTAGAGAAATACGGAATTTGCTGCCACCAAGAGATATGATTTCCTGCGGCGCCATGAAGAAAAATGAGAGTTGGCGCGCCCTCTGGTCCCGAGTGGTCTTCATAGTAAAGATCGCAGCCACCTACGTCTAAATACGTCATAGTTTTCCTTCGAGTCAGTAACTCTGCGTTGACAGGTTATCGGCTTATTTAGTTGGTGTCTAAGGAAGAGAGCGTATATCCGCCATCGTTCATATGACTCCAGCCAAGTTGGCTCGCTAAATTTTCTTGTTGGTCGACGGGAAGTTTGAGATACAGGGCTTTACTTTGAACAAGGATTTTATTTTTTACAGATCTGATATCTGCGGTCACATTTACCCTTCGGCCAGTATGCTTAATAACTGAAGCGGCTACCAACAAGGAATCATCAGTAGTGACGCTTGACCGGTATTTAATCTCTAGCTTAGCGGTCACTCCAAGTACACCAAGTTGAGACCATAGCGCCCAAGCCATAGCTTCGTCGATTAGCGATGCAAGAATCCCGCCATGCATGATACCGGGAAATCCTTGATCGTCAGTTCGCGGATCATAAAGTGACTCAACCGAACCATCATCGAGTCGGTTGAATTTCATGCCTAGGCCTGCATTATTGTGAATTCCACAGGCGAAGCAGACTTGATTATAGAAATTATCTGGGAATTGGTTAGTATTTCGAGCTCTTGTGTTCATTAGGATCCTTCGCCTGAAGCCGAGAATTGATGAATATATTTTTTAATGATAGGTCTAAGCGGTGAAGTGTCATAATCTTATTGAGATTGAAGACCTGAGAATATTATTGGAGTTAGATTCATGTCCCAAAAAACGGAGAGTAGCGGACCGATTCTTGGCGGGCAGGCCGTAGTCGAGGGAATTATGATTCGAGGCGCACATAGCGTCACCATTGCGGTAAAGAGTCCCAGTCAATCAATATTAGTCAAAAGTGAAGAACTAAATAACTTCTTTGCAGGTCGATTACGATCTATTCCCTTTATACGTGGAGTTATTGTTCTGACCGAAACTTTGGTGCTTGGTCTTCGTGCACTTACATGGTCTTCTGCGGTAGCAACTGGCGATATTGAACAGGAAGATCAGGAGGCTGGACTGACGATTCTTGATTGGATAATTTTTGTTTTAGCGTTTGGAACCGGCCTTGCTATATTTTTCGCAGGTCCGGTTCTCGCAACTAGTTGGCTTGAGAATTTTTTTGCAGACTGGGTTGCGGTGTTATGTGAAGGAGTCCTCCGTATTATTTTCTTGCTCGTTTATATTTGGTTAATTGGTCATTTATCTGACGTCGAGCGAATGTTTCAGTTTCACGGTGCCGAACATATGGCGATAGCTGCGGCTGAGACGCGTACACCACTCACAAATCAGAACGTAAGAAATTTTTCTAGGTTGCACCCAAGATGTGGAACTTCATTCTTACTAACTGTCGCGCTGGTATCGGTAGTGATATTCACATTCGCTGGTAGTGATCCTCTTTGGTGGCGGATGTTATCGCGTTTGATGTTGATTCCAGCGGTGGCAAGTGTGGCCTATGAAGGTATACGACTGGCAGACAAGTTTCAAGGTTTTTTCCTTGTCAAATTGATTTCCAGTGGCAATCTTAATTTGCAGAAATTAACTACTAGGGTTCCCGATGATGAGCACATCGATCTAGCAATAGTTGCTGTATCAAGAGCTCAGGCATTTGAGGAGACTGTTATCGATCGTTAGCTATTTTTAAAATACTCAACAGCCGTAGCGATAAAGCTGAGTTGCCGCTACGATTTGCACGCATCACATTAAATTACTGATAAGGAAGATTGATGACTTCATTAACTGTTACGGACACAATAATCACTCAAGCTCGATCGGAGGGCCGTTCGCTCCTGTCGGAAGTCGAATCAAAAAACTTGCTAGTTGCCGAAGGGATTTCTGTGACTGATGCGCAGTTAGCAAGAGATGCTACGGAAGCAGTTTCATTTGCTGAATCCTTAGGATATCCCGTGGTTATGAAAATAATTTCGCCGGATATTGCACATAAATCTGATGTGGGTGGAGTCGTGGTTGGTCTGACTGACTCGGATCAAGTGAAATCTGGCTATGACGAGATGATGAGAAAAGTTTCTTCTGTTGCCTCGACTGCAAAAATTGATGGTGTGTCCATACAAAGCATGGCAAAGCCAGGAATCGAAGTAATAATTGGTGCTACTACTGATCCTCAATTTGGACCAGTAATGATGTTTGGCCTTGGCGGTGTTTTTGTGGAGGTACTCAAAGACGTTTCGTTTAGGGTTGTTCCGCTTGAGCCTCGGGATGCAAAACAAATGGTGCGTGAAATTAAGGCATTGCCAATTTTAGAGGGAGTTAGAGGACAAGATGGAGCAGATCTACAAGCGTTAGAGTCACTCCTTCTTTCTGTTTCAGAATTAATTGAGCGTCGGCCCGAGATTGCAGAGCTGGACTTGAACCCTGTTTTTGCTTATTCGGATGGTGCGATCGCAGTAGATGCACGAATAGTACTTCATTCGCAGGATGGTGTTTAGGAGAAAGATTATGGCGGTTGATCGAAATCGGCTCGAGAGAGCACTCAATCCAAAGAGCGTAGTAGTAGTAGGTGATAAAGGCCCAGGATATATGTGGCTTTCAAACATGTCTGAATATACAGGTGCACTTTATTCCGTTCAGGTAGATCCAAATGAAATACCAGGAATTGAAGAGAAAAATATTCCGAACTTTAGTTCGGTTACTGAGGTTCCGGGCGAGGTAGATCTCGTGGTATGTGCGGTACCTAGGCAAATCGCTCCAATCATTATCGGGCAGGCTATCGAAAAACAAGTTGGTGGCGTATCGATGTTTACCTCTGGGTTTGCGGAAACAGGTGAACCCGATGCTATCGAGCTTCAGAAAAAAATTGTGGATGCTTGTGTCGAGTCAGGAATGCCACTTGTCGGACCCAACTGTATGGGGATTTATAACCGTGAATTGGGTGTTAAATTCAGCAATCAGCAGGAGCAAGGTTCTGGCTCTGACCTTGGTGTTATATCTCAGAGTGGAACGCACGGTATAGGCATTTCACTTGGATCACAAAGGTTAGGTATGAAAGTCGGACGAACCATTTCCATAGGGAATGCCGTTGTTTGTAATGAGAGCGATTATGTTGAATATTTGATAGACGATGAAAAATCTCCAATTGTTGCGATGTACCTAGAGGGTGTAAAAGATGGGCCACGTTTCTTTTCTGCATTGAAAAAATTGGCTCAGAAAAAACCAGTCGTTATTTGGCGAGGAGGGGGCACTGATGCTGGTGCTAGAGCAGCACATTCGCACACCGCATCTCTTGCAACGGACACAGCCGTTTGGGACGGGATGATTAGGCAGTCTGGTGCTATTCCTACTGAATCACTGGAAGATACCCTTGATGTGTTGGCCGCTTTGGTTCATGCCCCTGCCTGCGCTGGTTTGGGCACCGCTTTGGTCGCTATGACTGGAGGACAATCGGTCGCTATTACAGATCAATTTCAGCGTGCTGGTTTTGACGTGCCAGAACTTTCTCAGAAGTCATACGATATACTCGGAGAGTTTTTTGTCACAATCGGAGGCTCATATAGAAACCCGTTTGACGCGGCGAGTACTATTCGAAGCGAGACTGAGAACTTGGAAAAAATTCTTGAAGTTCTCGCAGAGGATTCTAATATTGATGGTGGAGTTGCCATCGAACTCACAACCGCCGGATTCGACAAAGAACCTGAGCGACTTGCGGCTCAACTTGATTTATTAGCAGAGTACCGGACCAAAACAAACCAACCAGTTGTCGCTATGATGCCTGAGGGTGGAGCAGTTAGTGGTCAGACAGAGGTTGTTATTGCAGCTCGTACCGCGGTATCAGCAGCAGGATTCCCCGTATATCCTTCATTTAGAAGAGGGGCTGAAGCATTAGCACGGACCCAAGATTATTGGTCATGGCGTTATTCTCTCTAGCCATTATGAAATTGGCAGAGCAAACGAATATTTCGATTATGACAGCACGTCACCTATTTTAAGCACGTCGCCAGCTGCAACTTTTTTCTCACCCAGCCGCTGCACCCTTGAAATTTTGATTGTGCCTCCGATAGTTGATACGAGAGCCGCTCCATCAATAATATCAATTATTGTGCCTGGTTCATCATTTACTCCTCCACCGGGACTATACACACTTCCAAAAAGTTTTAAGTTGGTGTCATTGAGTTGAGCGCTTGCCCCCGGTTGTGGTTCACAACCACGAATTGTGTTGTGAACTATCTGACCATGGGCCGAGAAATTCAAAATCCCGTGACTATCTTCGCAAGGACCTTCATATGTTGCCAGTGACTCGTCTTGCACAACACGCTCGGCTTTTCCACTCCGCACAAGGCCGACTGCTTCGGTCAGTGCCTCAACTCCCATTGGATATAGTTCATTGAAATAAATGCTGCCTACTGTGTCATTCTCTCCAATATTTGTTTTTTTCTGCAGAATTACCGGTCCCGTGTCAATACCTTCATCGACCCAAAAAATGGTAAGGCCTGTTTCTTCTCTTCCTGCAAGAATTGCCCAGTTCATCGCAGCTCGACCCCGATGAAGAGGTAAAAGGCTCGGATGATACTGAATTGCTCCGTGAGTTGCCGCATCCAAAACATTTTGTCGAACGATGTCAGTGACAAATGCGAATACTAAAAGGTCAGGCTTCCAACTTAAGTACTCGTCAAAGCCTTCATCTTTACGTAATGCTCTCGTGAAGACATTAGGGATATTTTTTTCTTTAGCCGCCTCAGCAAGTGGATCAGTGCGTCCCTCGCGAGGTTTAGGAGTTGATATGCCGACTACTTCTTCACCGGCTGCAACTAATGAATCGAATACATCTTTCCCGAAAGCTTGTTGCCCAAATACTACAATACGCATACCGTTTATTCTCCAATTCTGAATGTCATTTCTTTTTTGGTGCCGAGCTATTTATTTTTCTGGCATAAAAAATGGCTCGCTCATCATACTTCATGAAAAGAGGGAGGGGAGGCCAGGAAGAGCTTCTATTGCCCGCCTTGCACGATGGATTCCGCTTTTGTGTACCTCGGCCATTCTTCCGGGTGGAGTGGCAACGGCTCCAATGACGAAGACGGCAAATGTTAAAAATACTGACGTCGAATAATTTTCTAGGAGTTCTTGGAATAAATACCCAGGCGTGCCTAGCCGCTTCAGTTCCGCATTATAAAAGGAGAGTAGACTCAATAATTTATCCTGCTCCAGTTCCTTATCCATACTGAGAGTTAGAAAGTATGCGACATCGTAGATTCCGCGAGCTTTTGCGGTAAATTGCCAATCGATAGCTGCGACCTTGAAATCCTTAGAAAAAAACAAGTTATCTAATCGAAAGTCACCGTGAATTATTGAGACTGGCGGTATTGACAACGATTGCAACAGATCAGGATAATCGTCGACTGCTTGGTCGATGAGTCGCGCTGTCTGTGGAGTTATTTCAGCGGACTGCTTATACAGTTTCCACGCATTCCTAAAGGCATTTTGAACCGGTTTTGCATTGTGAAGACCGACAGTTGTGTACGGGAGCCAGGAAGTGCGCTTCTCATCGGAACAATCCCAATAGGTAGCGTGTAATGACGCGAGTGCACCTAGCGCACGCTTGGCCTCGTCATACGAGCAGCCCTGTAGCTGATCTCCTTGATTTTCTGCGGCGAGTGGCTCGAGCAATAACAAGTGCTCTGTACCGCGCTCAGTTTCTCGATACTCTGCATAATAAGATTGTGGTAAAACTAAGGAACTAACTTTTCTGAGGCTCGGCGCCAAGACTCTGTAAAAATCAACTTCTCGCTCGAACCACCGCTGGAAATTAGCAACACCAGACCCCAACTTGGGAGTATTTTTTGCAATTATTTTGGTTGGCCCAATTCCGTCTTCATAGCCAATATTTAGGAAAACCACATCACTATTTGCACCGGCCATATTGCCAATTTCCGTAGCTTTTATCTGCCGGACAGTCGTTAAATTGTCGATTAACCCCTGCTCCCGAAAAAGACGAGTCATCCATCTAGGTGTCAGCTCTTCAACGTGAAGTGGCATGTTGTTACTATCCATAAAATCACTTCTCCACAAGATCATTTCCTCGGTAATGTGGGAACACGGTTATAGTGGTTTTGTGCACGATGAGCTTAAGCAGTCACGGATGAAAAAAATAGTAAATTAAGGATTAACTTAGTTGACATCTATACCCAGTTTTGCATTCGATTTACCCGTAACAAGACGCACTTTGTCCAATGGTCTGCGTGTTCTACTCCATCATGATAATTCGTCTCCGGTCGTATGTGTGTCAGTTTATTACCACGTCGGTATGAGATCTGAACCCAGAGGAAGAACTGGTTTTGCTCATCTTTTCGAACATCTTATGTTTCAAGGTTCAGGACAAATGGGGAAGATGGAATTAGTAGGCCAAGTGCAGTCAGTCGGTGGAACACTCAATGGCTCAACTCGTTTTGACTTCACCAATTATTGGGAAGTAGTACCGTCCCATGCGCTGGATCTAGCCTTATGGATGGAAGCTGATCGAATGCGTGGTCTTGATATAAGCGAAGTTGAGCTAGAAAACCAGCGAGACGTTGTGAAAAATGAGATTCGAGTAAATGTCCTCAACCGCCCGTATGGAACTTTTCCATGGCTAGATGTGCAGGAACACGCATTTGATAATTGGCAAAACTCACATAACGGGTATGGCGACATGGTCGATTTGGATTCGGCGACGCTAGAAGACGCTCAGGATTTTTTTAATCGTTATTATTCTCCAAAAAATGCTGTTTTGTGTGTCGCTGGAGACTTTGATGAGGTAACAGCTTTGCAATCGATTGAGTCCTACTTTTCTGATATTCCCGCTATGAACCCGCCAGAAAGACCAGATATAGCTGAAGAACCGCAACTATCTGAGAGAGTGTATTCTAAGGTTGACCCTTTGGCATCTCGCCCCGCTTTAGCGCTTGCTTATAGAACACCTGAGAGAGGGTCATCAGATTATTACGCCCTTGGCTTACTAAACGGTATTTTGACGGTGGGGGATGATTCGCTGCTGCGAAAAGAGCTTGTCCGTAAAAAAGGATTTACGAGCTCTGTTTCAGGATCGATGAATTTTCTTGGCCATATGCACAATGCTGAGACCCCGCTACTCCTAACTCTTTCTCTAATCCACGATGAAAAAATTGATCCTGATTTGATAATTCATGAGATTGACGAAATAATTTTATCGCTTCATACCTCATCAATAGATCCCGACCTGTTAGTTCGAGCTAAGACTAAAGTGAGATCGGGACTTTATGGACTGCTGTCGGGATCTGGTTACCCTAGGTTTGGGGTATCGGATCTTTTATGTTCGTTTGAGTTGCTTGAAGGAGACGCCTCGTTAGCAAGCAGTATTCCTCAGAGGTTTGATGAGATTGAGATTGATGATCTTAATCGTGTCGCTAAGGAGTATTTGACTCCTTCAAATCGCACGGTGATAAAACTTGAGGCAGGTGCCAAATAATGAGCAATATCGGTTTACCTCCCAAGCCTACCTTAGGCCCTATTAGACCCTTCACACCTAGTGGTAGAGAGCAATTTTCTCTTGATAATGGTATGCGGGTGTCGATGTTCGAGCTTGGAAGTGCTCCACTGGTTTATTTACGCCTGGTGATACAGACGCAACCAAACACTGATGCGAATTTATCTTGGATTGAAAAGTATGTAGCTGAATACATGGGAGAGGGCACAACTGATCTGGACGCCGATTTATTTGCTGAAGCTTTTTCGGCCATCGGTGGCCAGTTGCATATCTTTGCGGACGACACCTCTACGAATTTTTCGGCCACGGTACCCTCCGAGTTTATGGTCAAAGCGCTGAGTTTGATTTCAATGGCTGTGTTGCGGCCTGAGTTTCCTGAAAGCGAGGCTGAACGACTTCAGACTAACTTGTTAAGAGAGCTCGATCTGTCCAAAGACCAACCACAAGTTAATGCGGCGGAAGGCTTTCGAAAAGCTTTATACGGATCGAATCATCCGTTTGGGAGATTGTTGCCTCGACGAGATAATTTACTCAACTTTACTCCGGAGATTGCGGCAAGCTATTCGAAAAAACACCATATCCCCAATAATGCTCACTTATATGTAAGTGGGCGATTTGACCGTAATTTAGTTCAAGGAGCGGTTGAGGAGAATTTTGCTGGCTGGATACAGGGATATTCTTCAAGCAATAATTTGTCAGCAGCGAGTCCGTCCTGTCGGACAATTCTATTTGATCGACCGGGAGCGGAGCAGTCGACCATTTATTGGGGTTTGCCCATATCACATCCTGGGACCGCGAGCTGGATTGGTCTCGAAGTGCTAAATGCTCTCCTAGGAGGATCCTTTCACTCACGGATAACTCTCAATATCCGTGAAGACAAAGGCTATACCTATTCTCCACGTTCGATGATGACCGCAAGAGCCGACGATGGGATTTGGTTGCAGGTGGCGGACGTGACTACTGATGTAACTGCGCTCGCGCTAAGTGAGATTTTTAAGGAGATTGTTTCCGTCCGAGAAGTTGCGCCGACTAGTGATGAGCTTGAGGCAATTAAACAATACATGATCGGTTCTTTTGTCAGAGAAATGTCTGAGTCTGGCTCGCGAATGGGCCATTTCATTTTCTCGGATAGGCATAACCTGCCTGACTCTGAGGACGCATTGTATATAGATAAAGTTCAAGACATCTCACCAGAAGATTTACGTATGCTCGCTGAGCAGTTTATTGATCCGAATCGTATGACACTTTCTGTTGTGGGCGATGCTCAAAAGATTAAAGATGAACTTGAGGAATTAGAGATTTTGGCTTCAGTTGAGATAGTTGTCTAACTGACTGAAAGCTAAGGAGTTTTCGTATTAGTTCGAGTCAGAAGAAGACTTTTTTTGAGTTGTGGAGATTGCTGTTCTGGCCTGTGTATGGGCCTACATTTTTAATTTCAGCTGGGCAAGGGGCTGTCTTGCCAATTATTCCGCTTGTCGCAAGAGATCTCGAAGCATCTTTGGCTCTAGCTGGTTTAATTGCAGCGTTTAGAGGATTTGGAAACAATATATTTGATATTCCAGCAGGCATGATAGCTGGACGGTTTGGCGAAAAAATATCAATGATATTTGCCGGAGTTATCTTACTAATATCTGCGCTTCTTGCAATAGTGGCGATGCAATTAGTAGAGTTCTCGGTGGTTTGGGCACTCATTTGCTTTTCCTGCACTATTTTTACATTGGGAGCGGCATCGTCTCTTTGGCAGGTGGCGAGACTTATTTTCGTTACTCAGGTGTGTCCTACGGATCAACGAGGACGTGGAATTTCGCTGGTAGGCGGATTTACTAGAGCAGGAAGATTTGTAGGTCCTTTACTCGCAGCAATTTGTTACGGATTTTATGGTCTTGAGTCAGCCTTTTTGATCTTTGCTATGTTTATTTTTCTCTCACTGATATTGGTTGTCAGATATGTGCGGAACACCGGCACTGCAGAAGAAGGGGAAGCAAGTTCAATCGGAGAAATAGTGACCGTTCTGAAAAACTATCGGACAGTTTTTGGTAGCGTTGGAATTGCTGTAGTTTTGCTAGCAGTCGCCCGTCACTCCAGAGATATTTTTTGGCCTTTATGGGGAAGTGAAATTGGCCTAAGTGCTCAGGAAATATCAGTGATCATGGGACTGGCCTATGCGGTCGATACTATTCCCTTCTACTTCGCCGGAATTGTTATGGATAAGTTTGGCCGTAAGGCCGCTGCTGTTCCTTGTTTGCTTATTCTTTCTATCACGGCCTTTGGTTTAATTTTCACTGATACATTTTTAGAGATGCTGGTCATCTGTCTAATTAGCGGATTTGGTAATGGATTGGGTAGTGGAATAGTAATGACAATAGGCGCTGATTTGTCTCCAATTCGTGGTCGTGGAGAGTTCCTTGGAGCATGGAGATTGGTTGCCGATACCGGTCAAAGCGGTGGGCAACTGATGCTTGGTCCTGTAGCAGCACTAACCTCACTAGGAGTAGCGATTGGTGGTGTTGGTTTTCTGGGGCTGTGTGGTGTGCTTACTTTCGTGTTTTTTGCGCGTGAACCACAAGAGTTTCATACATCAAAATCACAAGAGTAAATTATTTAATTGGTAAATTAAAGAAATCTTGGTCTCCATCCACAACTTTCCACATGTACCAAGCACCGGCTGAACAGTATGGACGCCAATTCTCACCGATTTCAGATGCTTTTTTAGGCGTGACTGTCTCACGAATTTGATAAGCAATTTGCATTCCGTTTCGCACCCCAAGATCACCCACAGGCAAAACATTTGGGCGTCGCAGCTGGGACATTAAAAACATATGAGCCGACCATTCTCCCAGTCCGTAAACACCGGTAATTTTTTCTATGACTTCTGAGTCAGGAAGTGTTTGTAGGGTTTGGAAGTCAATTTGTCCCTCAGATACATGATCCGCGAGACTTCGGAGATAAGATATTTTTTGCCGCGAAATTCCAGCATCACGGAATAATGAGTCGGAGCTTTTGAGCACTTGCTTGGGTGTTGGATACCCTGATTCCATAGTTTTTTCGTATGAATTTAGCCAGCGAGTCTGAATGGCTTGCGCCGCCGAACCTGCGAGCTGTTGGAAAAGAATTGTTCGACACAGGCTTGACCATCCGTCATGTATTGGAGGGCTGGGGAGATATTGTCCATATTTTGCAATTAGTAAATTGAGGACAGGATCCACCTCACCTAAGTAGGCTGCAGCTTTTTTTGCCCATCTGACCCGTGGGTACCCGAGATTAGTCATATGATTAATGTTATCTGCTTTGCCGACTGTTGGAAGGAAAAACGAGGATTCAGTAATGCAAACAAATTTTTTACATTCCATGAAGGATGTGTCGAGACTTTCGCTAGGTGGTGGTGGGATTGGTCAGGTCTGGGGTTCGACCAATCGAGAGGAGGCAGTGGAAGTACTTGGAGCAGCTGTTGCCGCAGGAATTACATTAATTGATCTTGCTCCCTCCTACGGAAATGGGGAGGCAGAAAACGCCTTTGGTGAAGCATTTGATGGCCAACTCCCTGAAAACCTCTATGTGACAACCAAGTGTAAGCTCGGCTCACCTGACCCCTCTGGAATTTATTCGAATCTGTATAGAAGCCTTGAACAGTCGTTCACGAGAATGCGGGTATCCAAGGTAGATCTAATGATTCTTCACGGGATGATTATTCCAGACGACGTGCAAGGTGTCGATAAGAAATTTGAGTCGGGCACACCACTTTCTTTATACCGAAGTCATGTGCGTGGTGCTTTTCAAAAACTTAAGGAAGAGGGCCTCATCGGAAATTGGGGTATAACTGGTATAGGAGTTCCGTCAGCGCTTCTTGAAGTGATTAATGACGTCATGATAGGGAACGAACCTGCACCATCAGTTATTCAGATAATCACAAACTTATTAGATTCTCCGGGTAGCCTGAAGCACTATTCAGAGCCTGCGATGCCTCGAAAATTAATAGGAGCTGCAAAACTCGCCGCTATGGGTACTATGGGTATTCGTGCAGTCCAGGCCGGAGCGTTGACATCTAAAATTGATCGTGATTTAGCTGCAGATCACCCCGATTCAGTTGACTTTCAAAGAGCGAAAGTCTTCAGGGAAATAGCTGAAAGGGTAGGGGATTCTCCGGCACGTTTGGCTCATAGATACGCTTTGGCAATGCCGGGTGTTGATACCGTTGTATTAGGTGTAAAGAATCGTCAGGAGTTAGCTGAATGTATTGAGGCTGAGCGAGAAGGCCCGTTGAGCCTACAGCTTTGTACCGAAATCGATATTGCGGTCAATCGACTCACCTGACCGTTGACTTACTTGTAGTCGTTCGCAAAGATTGCTGCTCCGATTATCGGGGCATTTCCACTAAGACTTGTTTGAAATAATGGTAGTGAATCTTTATATCGCGGCAGAGCTGTTTCCTGAGTTTTTTGCAGTAGTTCGGTCCACCAAGGAGCTAATCCTTCGATAACGCCACCACCTAAAATTAGCGCCTCCGGATCAAACAGTGCTAGCAAACTTGCCAGGCCCGATGAAAGATTACTCAGTACATCAGAGATGATTTCAGTGGCCAATGGATCATCTCTTTTAGCAGCGGCAACCACGTCAGCCGCTGTAATTGGTTGATCAACCTTACTAAGGATGCTATTTGGAGTGTAGCGAAGCTTTTTTTGTGCTATGTCTGCGATCGCCGAACCAGAGCTAGAGCCCTCTAGGCAGCCCTTGCAGCCGTTTTCGCAGGATCTTCCGCCTCGGTTGATTATGATATGACCGGCTTCTCCCGCACCACTATTGTGTCCGACAACAAGCTTTCCATTTGTCATGAGTCCGGCGCCGATGCCCGTGCTCACCGTTAGATAAATGATATTCAATTTATCTTTGTGAGTTCCAATGCGAGATTCTGCCAAAACAGCCATTGCCCCATCATGAGCTGTGACTGTAGGCGATCCAATTTTACTTTGCAAATATTGGCTGACCCCAAATCCTTTCCAATTCGGTAAATTGGGTGACATGTCGTAGATACCCTCGTATATAGAAATTGGTCCGGCTGAAGCTACCCCTAAAGGCGTTGTTTTGAGATCGATTTGTTGTCTTTTAGCGATACCATTGATGTTTAGCGCGAGTTCGTCCATGGCGGAATGAAATCCACGCTCCGGCTTCGTCTCAAACTTAATACTGTCGAGTATAGAAACAGTCTTATCTGAAACAGATAAGACTGCAGCTCGAATTGATGTACCACCAATATCCGCAGCAAGCACTATTCGCCCGGTTGAGTCAGTCATCTTTTTAGTTATTCCAAAATGTTACAATTTTTAACAGTTTCGGCAGGTTAAAACATTGTCAATTTTTCTAATTCGTTTCATGATACATAAAGTTAAGAGCGCCGGCGTATTTGCGGGGCTAGGAATTCTCTTTTTGGTATTCTTGTCAGGCTGCTCACTAATCAACGATTCAACAATTGGGGCTCAAGGACAAGTTGGTTCGGTCAATAAAGAACCCGCTAGCACTGACATGAAACCTCTCGAAATCTTATCCGTTACAAAGGAACTTTCAGGCGATGGTTATCCGGCCTTCATATCTGGGGACGAGCAATATCGAGTAATTTTAGGAACTCCTGATCTCGCAATTGGAACGCAGCGGCTGTCATTTTTGGTATATGGGCCTGATGGATTGATAGATCTGCCTCACCTCGATGTAAGAATTATGACTGTGAAGGGTTCTGGGAAATATGGAGAGAGCAATGTGGTTCGAATGAGATATCTATCGGGTAGTGCCGCGTCTGAATTGGGTATTTACGTCGGTTCTCTCACCCTAGAGCAGTCCGGAGATCATCTGATGCAAATTGTAGTACCTACTCGTGCCTCATTTGACTCTCGTGAAATAGCGATCAATCTATTTGCCCGAGAAGATCCCGTAGCCGTTGCGAAAAATATGAAAGCGCCATTGAGCAAAAATTTAACGTTGATTGATAAGCCGATCGCCGAACTGACGACTGGCCTTAATCCGAATTTTGATTTGTATCGAGAAACTGTGGCTGATGCGATTGAGAAGCAGAGGCCGGTAGTGTTAATTTTTGCATCTCCGGGATTCTGTGTGAGCCCGATGTGTGGGTCACAAGTAGAGATCATCTCTGCGTTGTTTGATGTTTATGGTGAGAAATGTGTTTTTATTCACATCGAAACGTATGATGACCCGCACAAAGTGAGAGAGAACCCTGATACCGCACAGCGCAACCCAATTTTGGCGGATTGGGGGATTATTAGCGATCAGGTAGTCTATTTAATTGGTCGTGATGGACTAATTTTCGCGCGTTTCGAAGGTTTTAGTCCATATGAAGAATTGGAAGCATCTATACAAGCACTAATTGCTAACTGATGGTGCTCGACTCTTGAGACCGATAGGCTGTATCCTGTTGTTTGTGTCGAGATAGCTCAGCTGGTAGAGCATTGCCCTGAAAAGGCAAGGGTCGGCGGTTCGAGCCCGCCTCTCGACACCATTTGATTTCGGAGAGCAAATGATTTTTCTCTGAGGATTCACATGATTTGTCTTCGGATAACTATATTTGTTTTGTTGGCAGCAATCTTTGTTGCATCATGTAGTGATCACTCGGGAGTAATCACTACCGAAATTCCTGATACTCAATCGTCAGATCAAGTGACATCTCGAGCAGTAACGTCTAGTCCCACTGCTAAACCAGTTGCTACCGCCAGTACTTTAATGGCCACGACTGAGTCGAGTGCGACTCAATCTCCCACTACAGCAGCGACAATGGTTCCAGACAATAGTGTCGATGATTTAGCTGACGAACCTAAGATTTATCAAGCTCCGGCTGGCTCGAGACAAGATCGACTGTTTATACCGATTAGCAATCTGTTTGTTGATTTCACTGTCTACAAAGGAGTATCTCAGACCATCTATCAAGAGGTTAGTCAGGCTATTTTAACGGCCGCTAATATTCTACCGCTACCGGCCGGAATTTTTAGAGAGCCGGGACACTTATTTGTGGCTATTTGGCATCGTGATAAAGCCAATTTTGACGCGGTTGTGACCCATCGATGCGAATATATGTCGAGTTCCTCTCGTGAGACTTGTCAAAATGATTTGATAGTACCGATGAATACGCAATCACAAGGGATGACCCTCTTGAACCGCAACCCTGCGAGGTTTGAGATCGTGTGGCCAACTTTAGATCAACATGATTTCCTGCCAACCAGTTATTGGATACCAGCCTCCCATGAATGGGCACATCTTTTTCAATTAGCTCACACGATTAATATCAATAAAATCGATAGATCACTCAGTGATATTCCGCTAGCCGGTCCGATCTGGCTGCATGAGGGCACAGCAGACTATCTAGCAGCGCTCATTGGAGATAAACAGGGTGCCGTTCAGTTTGGAGAAGTAATGAGCGAATATATTCGAAGTTCTCATGATGCCTTTGTGAGCAGTGACTCGGATCCGGAATTAATTCTGCGTAGTTGTGAATCGCCGGCCGACCAAGCCAACATTGAACTT
>Ga0302127_10000027_pt1 | contig 62616 bp, 63 predicted proteins | sample CB4_SCM_MG_FD_204452 | JGI IMG/M metagenome (GOLD analysis project Ga0302127, IMG submission 204452) | Marine microbial communities from Western Arctic Ocean, Canada - CB4_SCM | ecosystem: Environmental > Aquatic > Marine > Oceanic | place: Canada: Western Arctic Ocean | collected 2017-09-24
ATACATAGATATTAATCACCCGAAACAGCATACGGAGAAGTGGCCGAGTGGCTGAAGGCGCGCCCCTGCTAAGGGTGTATACGTTAATAGCGTATCGAGGGTTCGAATCCCTCTTTCTCCGCCATATCAAATCGTTAAATCCCTTGCAGATGCTGGGATTTTTTCGTTTCTGAGTGTTGTAAATATTGTTAGGTTACATTTTGTGAAGTTGCTAGGTAAGTCCAAAACCTAATCTGCAATATAGACCCCTTACATTGGTTTCGGCACAACTTCTTTGCTAGAAATCAAATGGCATCTGTGGAGACTTACGCTCAGTTTGGAGCGGATTTTGGAACAGACAGCGCTCAACTAATGCCGTATCAAAGAAGGCATGTAATTCAACGATCTTGCCCTTTTCGATGGTGAATACTTCGCAGTAGGTTTGGTCATAGACATCACCGTTAAGCGTTGGCCCACCACCCTGCATAATACCGACACCACCGTGGTCATCAACACACATAATGCGCCACTTTTTTGCAAATGCTACGGCGCTAGCGTCCAGCTGGCCAAGCAATTTTTTATTGATCATCTCGCCAATACATTGCTCTTTTCCTATAAGCGTGCCACTCACTGGAGTGCTCCCTAGCATTTGGTAAACTACATCATCGGCATGGAGATCTGACACAGTCTGCCAATCGCCACCCGCTAATGCTTGGTACCATTGCTCAATCAGGGCTCTATTTTCTTTTGCAGACATAATTTAATCCCTTTAACTAGTATCGCTGTTACGATCCTCTACTGATATCCTCTCAGTTAATCCAAAAATGCATCCTGAGCGGGCAGATTGTTAGTTGTTATCGTACCATCAATAAACCCATCTATCATTTGGTGAAAGTGGCGCAAACGTATTTCCTGGTCTCCTAAAATACTCCCTTTAAAACTGTCTGACTGACAGCCGGCTTGGAGTGTAGGCATATTGGATGCATCCTCACCAACCACTTCGGCAAATGCAGGATCAAAAGTGCCCTCTAGTATTTTCACATAGTCAATGCCATCGTCAAAGCGATGAATCTTGTGCTCAGCCCGCTCTGGAACCTCAGTACCCTCTGGCAAAATAGCCACAATGAAAAGATCAAAATAGCACTTTCCTGGATCTAAAGGGTGCGGACGGTATCTAAAAATCGCACCGCCATCAGCAGATTGAGTGAACGTAGTATTAGGGAAAAAGCTGTAGTGATACTGATGCACTAGCTGTTCATCATTTAGCTGCTTGTAAGGTAAGGTGGTTTCATTCTCAATAGACCTACGATATTCAATCTCATGAAGATGGATATCTTTAGCAGCTATAGGTTTACCTAATACCTCTGGCACCGAAGCCTGCTTAGCATCAAGATCAGGCGATGTACCTTTCATTTCCGCGCTGAGCATAAATCGGCGACGTAAATCGGTCCAACTATCACGCTCGTCAAGTACTTCACTGACGGTACGGTTGTAATTGAGCATCCTTGAGTGTACGCCGTGAAGCTCTATGGGAATATCGTGTCCCTCTCCTATCTCAACCATATTTGGGTGTAATGCAGCAAAGTGGTAACTCTCGTTAAAGGCATCCCAAGCGTGCTTCCAATTGCCATTCCATTCAAACGTTTGTAAATCTATCAGAGTCGATTTCTCAAAATCATAACTCTCTAGATGGACGCCAATGTCACCCAAATATTCTTTAAGGGCGCCCGCATCTAGATCCATATTAAACCAGAGGTATCCTTCCCATATATCAACCTGGACGGGCACCAGCCCTAAATCATCTTTAGGTATACCGTTGTCAAACTGGCGGAAAAACTCTGGATCAGCAACCTTTTTTAGAGAACCGTCTATATTCCACTGCCAACCATGATATGGGCAGGAAAACTTCTCTATATAACCTTCGCTTAACTGACATAATCGGTTACCGCGATGCCTACAAACATTATAAAACCCACGGATCACATCATCATTGCCGCGAATAAATACAAATGACTCTTTACCCAATTCATGGGTATAAAATGCTCCAGGTTCTTCTAACACATCAGCACGATGAACTAGCTGCCAGGTTTTTTTCCAAACACTTTCCCACTCTTGCTGCATAAACGCAGGCGAAAAATAACGTTCACCCGCTATATTTTCCGTGCCAAGATCTACATTTTTTAATCTTGGCGTAAATGGAGGCGCCTTATATTTACCTTTCCAATCTACCTGTCGTCCTAAAAACTCTTTTTCAATATCGGCCATAGTTTCTTCTCTTGTTAATTCAGTTAAGCGCACAGGGCACTATTAAGCCGAAGCAATATTGGTAAAGGCTAGTTTAGCTATTTTCCAGTCTCCATAAACCTTGGTTATAGACAGTTCATAGAAGCCCCAGAGAACGTCAGAGAGCGTATCAGGATACCTGAACCCATAATCAGTCTTAGTGACCCGTCAGCCTCAGGACTAGCGTAGAGTTAGCGGAATGATTCCCAATCGAGGCAGTTCCAAGGCTGGAGTAAATACTTCGCTATCATGCTATCAAAATTGTCTCGCATCCTCAATTACCAAAGATAATGCTGATTATTTTTCTAGGACAGTCCTACTGGTGTAGAGTGTTTCTATACACTACAACGCATTATCCAACCTTTTTTTTTACGCTTAACTTAGACATGCTCGTTATACCTCTTATGCCTTGCGATCAGTTCCACTAACCTTTTTAGAAGGGAAGAAGTAAATCAGGACATCATCCAGTAATGGCCGCCAATTATTCCAATTATGTGACCCTCTCACCTTTTGGTATTTAACTGGGTAACCTTTATTTTTTATAGCTCTATAAAAAACGCCAGTCGGCATTCTGAAGTCCTTAACACTTCCTGAACTGATGTAAAACTTTAAGGGCAGCTGTTCCGATTGTTCGTAATATTTTATTAAATCAGGAACCGGAAAAGTTGCTGGAGATTGCATTGCAATTCCATTGAATATGTCACTGGCTAAGAGACCAAAGCATGCTGAGTTGAGTCCCCCAAAAGATAAGCCCAAGATCGCTCTGTCCGTGGCATTTTGAGAAGTTCGGTAATTTAAGTCAATCTCAGCCACGAGCTCTTTGGCAACAAACTCAAAATATTGATAGTTACAAGCGAACTGAGAGTTTCGACGATTTTTTAACAAATCACTCGTATCTCGAGAATCGATGAAAATACCTATAGTTGGTCGAATCCTATTTTCTTGAATGAGTTTATTCATTAATCGCGGCATCTTTCCGCTGGCAATATAGTCTTGCCCATCAGTAATATAGATCGAGGGCAAATCATCAAACTCAGAGTAATTTTTAGGAGTGAAAACACGATATTGGACCTCATACCCAAGATGTATACTTTTAATAAATTGGTTCTCACTTAGAAGTATAGATTCAATATCTTGGATACTATTCTGGATGGCACAACCGCCTAGTACTAAAACAGCTAATAATAAGTATTTCATAACTACTTTACCTATTTGTTTAATGACCCAGGTTTGGGTATTGTGGCGCCATTACTTTTTAACTCTCCTAATTAGGCTGATTCGAGATCAAGCCACAGGTGATGAAAGCCGCGCAGCATTGTCGAATGAGTGCGCTCGTTCATAGCACTTTGAGCATGGCTGATTGATTTATAGCGCTTTAATAGGCCCTCCATTGCATACCGAGCCTCTAATCGCCCGAGAGGCGCGCCGATACAGAAGTGAATGCCATGTCCAAAGCTATGGTGGTCACTGCGACCCCTGTCTAAGCGAAACTCGTCTGCATACTCGTAATGCCGAGGGTCACGGTTAGCTGATCCCATAAAGACATAAACTGGTTCGCCTGCCTTAATGGTTTGGCCATGAAACTCAACATCCCGAGTAGCTTTTCGATTAACCCACTGCACGGGCGCGTCATAACGCAAAATCTCCTCGATAGCAGCATCTATTTTGTCTGGGTTTTCTCTAAGTTTCTGCCAAGTTTCTGGATCATCTGCAAGATAATTTAATAAACTGGCTAGCACACTAGTAGTAGTCTCGTTCCCGGCAATAAGCATTAACATACAGAAACCTGCGATGTCTTGATCATTTAAACTTTCGCCATCAACCTCAGCATTCACGACTTCACTGACCAAATCCTTACCAGGGTTTTCACGACGCTCCGGAATAAGGGATGTGAAATACCCAGCCATCTCCATAACAAGAGGCATACGTTCAGCCACATCTTGAGATTTAGTGGTTCCAGTAAGTGCATCAGACCAACGTCTAAAATCGTCCGCTCGTTCGGCGGGAATGCCCATCATATGCGCTATTACTGTTACCGGAAGTGGACCAGTAAATTCGGCCGAAATATCCACCACGCTCTTTCCGCTCATAGCATCCAAGAGTTCTTCAACTAGATCCTTAACTCCTGATTCCATTACCTTAAGTGTTCGAGTAGTGAAAGCCGTGTTTACGATAGCTCTCAATTGTGTGTGCCTGGGTGGATCGTCAGTCAACAGTGGCAGGGCGACTGTCTGACTCTCCATTTCTCCCATCGACTTGGATGAGAAAGTTTTAGCATCTTTCATCACGGTACGAACGTCATCATAGCGACTAAGTACCCATCCTTTAAGATCACCATCAGACCACCATATCGGCTTTTCGTCTCGCCACTTTTGGTAGCTAGAGTAGGGGCTTGCTATTAGTGTCTTATCATTTCTATTCATAAAGTTAGCCCTTTTTTTGGTTGCGATGTTGGTGATTAAAAATTTGTACTAGTGTAGCTAAACAGCATGCCTGTGAGCTCCTAATTAATTGGTTAGTCCTATAGCCCCTAAGACCCAAGGGGTTACTGTAATTGAAGAGAGCCTTCTTAAAGTTTAAGGATCACTCAACTTGGGACAATAATTAAATAATTGGTTGTTTCTCCGAGCCCCAGATGAGATGTCATCTGGGGCTTTTTTATAGCCTGTCTTAATTGCCGATTGTAAGCTAATATCTTACTGTCTGTTGTTTAGCGTAATTTGATGGGGCCGCATTTTGGATATTTTGGATATTTTGACATTTGAGCAGATTCGTCTCGTGGTAGTGGTTTACTGTTCTGCTTTGTTTCCGCTGATCCTCATTCCGACGTTACATATTCGTAAGTCTATTCCCGCGTGGGTGCTTCCTTTCTACATAACTATGTTTATCGTTTGCGCCTTTGGCTGGGAATTATGGTTCAACTATGGCTTGGTTGCTGGGGATAGCGTTACGGTTCGGCGAGTCGACATTTTAAATCAGATGCTTCCACTGCATATCAATGGACTACTAAATTCGTTGGCAGATGCAGGTACAATTTGTTGCGGTAGCTTGTTATTGGTTTGGTTAGCAATGGGACGTCGAAATTCTATCTATAGACAATGGGACTGGGGCGTATTTGGTCTGCTTTTAGTGATCTTTATAGGCCAGAATATCTTAGTAGAAATGTTTCTATATCATGATCAATTAAGCGAAGGGAAACCGCTTTCATGGGCGCCATTTTCCCCGCTTGGGTCTTGGTTTGACCCAGTTTTACTCGAGATCAATGATCGAACACTGCGGCTGAGTAGTCAAGTGCCCTGGCTGCTATTGACACCGCTGGTCTACTTGGGGCTTATTAAGTTTTTAAACTCGGGCCATCAGGCAGTTGAAAGCGGTAGTGGTTGATTCGAGTTGAATTGCTCAAACAGGCAGCCCTCGATAGAAGGCCACCTATTTAAGTCTGCTAGATGGCCAGTCCATCTGGAATAATTAGGTCTGATTCAATGCACTGGTCAAGCAATTGCAAGAAGGCTTTACGAGACTTGTTTTTAGTGCCATTAAATGCGGTCATATTTAATTGAGAAAATCCTTTGGCAGCCATTTGTGAGGCTTGGTCGAGCTGTTCGGCAGGGACTATTTGGTCATAAAATCCAGCCGTTATTGCTCCAGTTGGAGTCCATATCTCAGCATTAATGACGCATCGATTGAAGTAATTTGCAGAGATGCGATAGCGAGCTAATTCAATCCCAAAATTGTGCATGGTCATGCCAATTAGAGTTTCATTAAGTCCCGTTTTAAATGCACCATCTGTCCCAATTCTATAGTCACAGGCGAGCATCAAGAAAGCGCCCATTGCGATACAATGGCCAGTGGATACCGCAATAACCGGGGTAGGGAATGCTAATATTCGCCGCGCCATCTTTGAACCTCGCGCGGTCAACAAAATCGCTTGCTCAGGCCCTTTAGCCATTTCCTTAAGGTCGAATCCGCCAGAAAATATGCCATCCCTTCCTTTGAGTAGTACGATGGCACCGCTTTTTTCAGCTTGATCAAACGCGGCCTCTAATTCTTCCCACATGGTGTGAGACAGTACATTCGCCTTGCCGTCGTCCATGGCAATCGTGGCTACGCCATCATTATAGGTGTAGGTGACAATGGTGCCCATATTAGCTTCCTTTATATAAGTTTTAAGTCATTAATTCTTACCGCCAAGCAGACTAAATCAAGATTGCCTCGCCTGTCAAACATCCATGCCCCTACTTTGCGATTAAGGCAGCACTTAGTTATACCTCGGGTGCGACTGCAGCGCTTGCGTGGAACATATATGACTGTGATACTGCAAAACAAACATTCTATTTGGGAGAGTAATTAATGCAAAAATTTGCGCAGATTAACATGTATATTTTAGCTGGGTTTTGGCTGGCGTTTGTCATTAACTTCGCCATGCCATTCGGCGGCTCGCTGGGCACGGGAGTACTTTGGGCGGGGATCGTCTTTTTGGTGTTACATGTTATTGAGTTGGCGGTGGTCTACTCTAAGCTAAAGGCTGTTGGTCACACTAGTAGCACTGATATTGTTGCCGTTTTAGCGTTCGGTATTCTTTATTGGAAGCCATTGATCAAAAGCTAATGTAAACCACAGATTAATGACCCAAGGTTATGCGTGCATAACCTTGGGTCGACATAACGATATTTTTTAGCTTAGTTGCAAGGCCATAGAAATAAGGCAGGCGAGAGAACCTAGCCAGATCAGGGTCCGAAGATAGGTAATACCAAAGGTATAACAAGCTACAAAGGCAACTCTTAACGCCAACCATGCAGTTGCTGTTGTTGTTAAATCCACATCCATATGCATAGATAGCAAACACAGCGCTAAGAAGGCGGGCAGGCTCTCCTGATAGTTTACGGCGGCTCTGGATACTCTGTTGTACATGACTGAGGTTTCAACATCCCCATCTCTGTTTGAAAGGAGGTATGTGATGTTATTGATGTTGAGGCTAGCAGGTAAAATCCAAAACTGAACGAGTGCAAGTGCGAGTGCATAAATTATAAGTGTGGTCATTGTGTTGGTCCTTTTTTAATTGTGTGTGACGACTGCGACGTTATCAGAACATACTATAGGCTACAACAATGGCTATTATATTTTGGTTAACGAGGTAAGATACACCAACAGTAGAACGGTATTTAGTTGCTGATCAAATTGAAAATAAATTGTTTTGGAGTACGGATATGAAAACACGCGCAGCCGTTGCTTTTGCAGCTGGGAAACCATTGGAAATCGTTGAAGTAGATCTGGAAGGGCCAAGAGCCGGTGAGGTGTTGGTCGAAATGAAGGCGACGGGTGTCTGCCACACAGATGCATTCACGCTTTCTGGAGACGATCCAGAAGGTGCATTTCCGGCTATTCTTGGTCATGAAGGTGCTGGTGTGGTCGTTGAGGTTGGTCCAGGCGTTAAAACGCTGAAGCCTGGCGATCACGTTATTCCACTTTACACTGCTGAATGCAGAGAATGTGATTTTTGTTTAAATCCTAAAACTAATTTGTGTCAAGCGGTCAGGGCAACTCAAGGTCGGGGTGTGATGCCCGATGGTACCAGCCGTTTTTCTTTCGAGGGTAAACCTATATTGCATTATATGGGCTGTTCAACCTTTTCTAATTATTCGGTTCTGCCTGAAATTTCATTAGCGAAAGTTAGGAAAGACGCACCTTTTGATAAAATTTGTTATATCGGTTGCGGTGTCACCACCGGTATTGGGGCTGTAGCATTTACCATGAAGGTTGAGGCTGGGTCCACGGTAGCAGTGTTCGGGTTGGGTGGCATTGGTTTAAACGTGGTTCAGGGCGCTAAAATGGTGGGCGCGACACGCATCATTGGCATTGATCTTAATCCTTCGCGTATCCCTCTTGCTAAGCAGTTTGGAATGACAGATTTCATCAATCCTAGTGAGGTAGAAAACGTTGTTGATCATATAATTGATATGACGGGTGGCGGGGTCGATTACAGTTTTGAATGCATTGGAAATGTTGATGTGATGCGGCAGGCCTTGGAGTGCTGTCACAAGGGCTGGGGTGAGAGCTGTATTGTAGGTGTTGCCGGCGCAGGTAAAGAGATTGCTACACGTCCCTTTCAGTTGGTTACTGGGCGGTCTTGGCGCGGTACCGCGTTTGGTGGAGCACGGGGTCGCACTGACGTACCAAGAATTGTCGATTGGTATATGGATGGAAAAATTAACATCGATGATTTGATCACTCATAAAATGCCGTTAGAAGATATAAACAAGGCTTTTGACCTGATGCATGCAGGCAAAAGTATTCGGTCAGTGGTGGAATTCTAAATGGCGAAAGACAGCAGCTTAGAGCAGATCGGATCCAATCAGAGTTTTGGTGGGCGGCAGTTGCGTTATCGTCACCCGTCAACGACTCTTAATTGTGACATGACTTTCTCTATTTACCTGCCGCCTCAGGCGGATAAGGGTCCTGTCCCAGTGCTCTACTGGTTGTCTGGTTTAACGTGTACTGACGAGAATTTTGTGACTAAAGCGGGTGCGCAACAGCATGCTGCGGCACATGGCATTGCCATTGTCTGTCCTGACACCAGTCCACGAGGAGAAGATGTACCTGATGATGCTGAAGGCGCCTATGACTTTGGCCTTGGCGCTGGATTCTATGTGAATGCGACCGAGTCGCCGTGGGCCAATCACTACAAGATGTATGATTATATCGTTGATGAATTGCCGGCACTGATCAATGATCAATTCCCAATCAACGGTAGTAAGATGTCTGTTTCAGGCCACTCTATGGGCGGGCATGGCGCACTTACTATTGCGCTAAAGAATCCAGAGCGCTATTCGTCGGTATCGGCGTTTTCGCCAATTTGTGCTCCTATACAGTGCCCCTGGGGCAAAAAGGCCTTGGGGCAGTATATCGGTGGTAACGCCACTGACAACAATGGACAGTGGGCTGAATACGATACCGTGGAGCTGGTTAAAATGTCATCCAAGAGCACCAAAGGCTCATTGCCCGTGCTTATCGACCAGGGGGAGGCAGATAACTTCTTAGCTGAACAGCTCAATACACAGTTACTCATTGATACTGCCGCTGTAGCTGCGTTTCCCATGCGAATTCGTTTACAGCCAGAGTATGACCATAGCTACTTTTTTATCGCGAGCTTTATAGAAGAGCATTTAAGTTTTCACGCAGAGAAACTGCGCTAAAGTAGTGGTCCTTATTAGATAAATAAGAGTCGGTTAGGTGCGGCAAATAATTAGGGTGATAATGGTAGAATGCGGCGTTAATGGATAGCACCAAATAAACGCAGTCATTCAGAGGTAAGTAGGTTGGATAAACGTACTAATATTGACCAACTCATAGAGCAATTTAAAAGCGTGCCAGGGGGTTTAATGCCTCTGTTGCATGCGGTTAAGCTTGACGTTGGTTACATTCCCGATGACTCAGTAGAACAGATTGCCAAAGGTTTTAACCTTTCTCGTGCCGAAGTGCACGGTGTCATCAGTTTTTATCACGACTTTAATACCAGTCCTACAGGTCAGCACTGCGTCCAGATTTGCCGTGCTGAGGCCTGCCAATCAATGGGGTCTCGTCAGATCGAAGCCCACGCTAAAAAGAGTTTAGGTATTGAGTACGGTGAGACCACTAAGGACGGGAAAGTAACTCTGCAGCCGGTTTACTGTTTGGGGAACTGCGCTTGTTCGCCCTCCATTCGTATTGATGATGATATTCATGCCAGAGTGAGTGCCGCCAGCTTTGATCAATTGATGGCTGAGTTGCGTTCTCCAGCTACTACTCATGCTGGAGGTAAGGAATGAGCATGACATTCTTTATTCCACAAGATACCACGGCGTTGGCGCTTGGCTCAGATTCCGTTGCTTTAACGATGGACAGTGAACTAAAAGAGCGCGGTGTCGAGGGTGAAATTATCCGTAACGGGTCAAGAGGCATGTTTTGGTTAGAACCACTACTTGAAGTGGAGATTGACGGCAGCCGGTTGGGCTTTGGTCCGGTGAAATCTTCAGATATGTCTAGTATCCTAGATTCGTTGAATTCCCGGACGAAAAACACTAAGTCCGTGAATCATCCGCTATTCTTAGGCGAGGTTAATGAAATTGACTACCTTGCGAGGCAACAGAGGCTTACCTTTGTCCGAGCGGGCGTCGGTGACCCTCTCTGCATTGAAAACTATCAACGTTTGTCTGGTTTTGTCGGCCTCACTCATGCGATCAAGCTAAAAGGCCAGGAAATCGTTGATCAAATTAAAGATTCCGGGCTCCGTGGTCGCGGTGGAGCTGCGTTTCCTGCAGGGATCAAATGGCAAACAGTCCTTGATACTGTTGGAGAGCAGAAGTACATCGTATGCAATGCCGACGAAGGTGATTCAGGTACATTTGCCGATCGATTGTTGATGGAGGCTGATCCTTACCAGCTCATTGAAGGGATGGCGATTGCCGGTCTCGCGGTGGGTTCCAATCAGGGTTATATCTATTTGCGCTCAGAATACCCTGTGGCTCATAAAATTCTAAATCAGGCTATCGAACATGCGACTGAAGCTGGTTTTCTTGGGGAAAATATCTGTAGCTCGGGCTGCGATTTCTTTTTAGAAGTTAGACTCGGTGCTGGTGCCTATATCTGTGGTGAAGAGACATCGCTCTTGGAGAGTTTAGAGGGAAAGAGAGGGATGGTTAGGGCTAAGCCTCCATTGCCCGCGATTGAAGGGTTATTTGGCAAGCCTACGGTGGTGAATAATGTGCTTACCCTTGGTGCTGTGGCCAGTATTTTAGAGCAAGGCTCTAAAACCTATAAAGACTTTGGCATGGGGCGTTCTCGAGGAACATTAGCCGTGCAACTGGCAGGGAACGTTAAACGTGGTGGCGTCATTGAATTAGCCTTTGGTGTAACATTACGGGAAGTTGTTGAGGATTTTGGTTGCGGCACTTATAGCGGTAGACCCATTCGTGCTATTCAAATGGGTGGTCCTTTGGGCGCATTTTTGCCCGAATCTCAATGGGATACGCCACTTGATTATGAATCTTTTGCGGCCATTAAAGCGATGATAGGTCATGGCGGTATTGTGGTATTTGACGATACTGTTGATATGGCTGCCCAGGCTCGATTCGCGATGGAATTTTGCGCGGTTGAATCGTGCGGAAAATGCACACCTTGCCGAATAGGCGCGACTCGCGGAGTCGAGGTTATTGACCGCATTGTGAAAAATGAAGATCGTGATAATAATTTAATTTTGTTGACTGATCTCTGTGACACCATGGAGTTCGGTTCTCTTTGTGCTATGGGTGGTATGACTCCATTCCCAGTGCGTAGCGCATTAGCTTATTTTGCAGAAGACTTCGGTGGCGAAAGCCCTAGAGAGAATTAATATGTTGGAATTTTACGAACCTCAGCCAGATTTTGGAACTCCACAGAGTGACAGTGAAACCTTAGTTACTCTCACTATTGATGGCATCTCGGTGACTGTACCTGAGGGTACGTCTGTTATGCGAGCAGCGTCTGAGGGTGGGGTTAAAGTCCCACGCTTATGTGCAACCGATTCGCTTAAATCTTTTGGCTCTTGTCGTATCTGTCTAGTCGAAATTGAAGGCCGTCGCGGGTTTCCTGCCTCCTGCACCACAACGGTGGTGGATGGAATGGAGGTGCGAACTCAGTCAGAAGAGATTGGTAAATTGCGCCGTAATGTTATGGAGTTATATATCTCTGACCACCCGTTAGATTGCCTAACTTGCCCGACCAATGGCGATTGCGAACTGCAGGACACCGCAGGCGAAGTTGGTCTGCGCGCGGTCCGTTATGGTTTTGAAGGTGAAAACCATTTGATCGCAGAGAAAGATGAATCTAACCCTTATTTCACCTTTGACGCTTCTAAATGCATTGTTTGCTCTCGCTGTGTTCGTGCCTGTGAAGAAGTTCAGGGAACCTTTGCCTTGACGATTGACGGTCGTGGTTTTGAATCTAAGGTGAGTGCGGGTCAGGCTGAATCATTCATGGAATCTGACTGTGTGTCCTGTGGCGCTTGTGTTGATGCATGCCCAACCGCAACATTGACCGAAAAAAGTATTATTGAAGCGGGTAAGCCAGAGCATTCAGTGGTCACAACCTGTGCCTATTGCGGCGTAGGCTGTTCCTTTAAAGCTGAGATGAAGGGCAACGAGGTTGTGCGCATGACGCCCTATAAAGACGGAAAGGCGAACGAAGGCCACGCCTGCGTTAAAGGTCGCTTTGCCTTTGGCTATGCTACGCACAAAGATCGCATTACTAAGCCTATGATTCGTGAAAGCATTAATGATGCGTGGCGTGAGGTGTCATGGGATGAAGCTGTCACCTATACGGCCGAGCGCTTTAAGTCTATTCAGGAAGAGCATGGGCGCACCAGTATTGGCGCTATATCTTCTTCTCGTTGCACCAATGAAGAGGTCTATTTGGTGCAAAAAATGGTGCGTACCGGTTTTGGTAATAATAATATCGATACTTGCGCTCGAGTTTGCCATTCGCCAACCGGCTTTGGGCTTAAAACGACGCTTGGTGAATCGGCGGGTACGCAAACATTTGCCTCGGTCGCCAAGTCAGACGTTGTGATTGTTATGGGTGCCAATCCCACTGAGGCGCACCCCGTTTTTGGTTCACGATTGAAGCGACGGCTAAGAGAAGGCGCTAAGCTTATCGTTATTGATCCTCGAAAGATCGAACTGGTTAGCGCACCGCATGTCAAAGCAGATTACCATTTACCCGTTCGTCCTGGCACAAATGTCACCGTTCTAAATGCCTTAGCGCATGTTGTGGTGAACGAAGAGTTACAGGCTCATGACTATATTGCTGAGCGATGCGATACGGAAGGTTTTGACAAGTGGGTGGCTTTTATAGCGGACAAGCGGCATTCACCTGAGGAAACTGAACAGTTTAGCGGTGTCCCGGCAGCTGACTTGCGTGCTGCGGCTCGTTTATATGCCACCGGTGGCAATGGGGCGATTTTCTATGGTCTTGGTGTGACGGAGCATAGTCAGGGATCCACGGCGGTCATGGCGATCGCTAATTTGGCCATGTTGACCGGTAACATTGGCCGCGAAGGCGTAGGTGTTAATCCACTTCGTGGTCAAAATAATGTTCAGGGGTCCTGCGATATGGGTTCCTTCCCTCATGAATTGCCAGGTTATCGGCACATCTCGAGCGCAGTGACCCGCAAGCTGTTTGAAAATGAATGGGGTGTGACTCTTGACCCAGAGCCAGGTCTACGAATTCCTAATATGTTCGATGCTGCCATTGATGGTGACTTTAAAGGGCTTTACTGCCAGGGCGAAGATATAGCCCAGTCTGATCCTAATACACATCATGTTGAGGCGGCACTCAAATCAATTGAATGCTTGGTCGTGCAGGATATCTTCCTTAATGAAACGGCTAAGTTTGCCCATGTATTTTTACCGGGGGCCTCATTTTTGGAGAAAGACGGCACATTTACTAATGCTGAGAGACGTATTTCGCGGGTTCGTAAAACTATGCCGCCGCTCAGTGGTAAAGCTGATTGGGAAGGTACGATGGCATTAGCGAATGCCTTGGGCTGCGATATGCACTATAACCATCCGTCGGAAATCATGGATGAGATCGCTAAACTAACGCCAACATTTAGCGGCGTTTCTTATAAGAAACTTGATGAACTGGGTAGTATCCAATGGCCCTGTAATGACGATACTCCGGCCGGCACTCCAGTTATGCATGTTGGCGAATTTGTTCGGGGCAAAGGTTTTTTTGCGATTACTGAATATGTGCCCACTGAAGAGCGTGCCAACCGTAAGTTTCCCTTGTTACTGACGACAGGCCGCATATTGTCACAATACAATGTGGGCGCTCAGACTAGACGTACGAACAATAGCGAATGGCATGACGAAGATATCTTAGAAATCCATCCTCATGATGCTGAAGAACGAGGCATTAATCACGGTGACTGGGTTGGCATTCAAAGCAGAGTAGGGCAAACGGTGCTGCATGCTGACGTGACGAGCCGAGTAAAGCCTGGTGTGGTTTACACGACCTTTCATCACCCAGTATCAGGCGCCAACGTTATAACGACTGACAACAGCGACTGGGCGACTAATTGTCCTGAATATAAGGTCACGGCAGTGCAGATTAGTAAAGTAACGGCGCCTTCAAGCTGGCAAGCCAGGCAAAAAGCTTTTGATACTGAACAGCTGCAGTTGTTAGCGAAAGCCAGGCACTAATGAATAAGACAATTCATCCTGCTAGTCGTGTCAAAAGGCATATATGGCTGGATGGTGAACTGGTAGCAGCCGATGACCAGGTAGCGACTGAAACGCCAGTAGCAATGGTTTATAACGGCATCTCGCATGTGGTCATGATGTCCACGCCGTGTGACCTTGAGGACTTTGTAACAGGTTTTAGTTTGAGCGAGGGCATTATTACCGGTACCAAACAGCTACTGGATGTTGAAGAAATCACAACAGATAAGGGTATTGAGTTACATGCCACTATAACGGCTGAGGCCTTTGTGGGATTAAAAGAAAGGCGAAGAAATTTGGTCGGTAGGACAGGCTGTGGTCTCTGCGGAGCAGAATCATTAGACCAGGCAATACCAACGCCAAAGACCGTTAATAGTTTATTACAGCTAAGTCACAAGGCATTACAGAGGGCTGTTGTCGCTCTGGCTGACTGGCAGGAACTTCAGAAAGAAACCGGTGCTGTGCATGGGGCAGCCTGGTGTGACACTCAGGGTAATATACTGGCTGTCCGTGAGGATGTTGGACGCCACAATGCGCTGGACAAACTAATTGGTACCATGGCGCGAAATCATTTCACTCGTGATGGTTTTGTATTGGTAACGAGTCGAGCAAGTTATGAAATGGTGTCTAAAGCGGCTAGCGCTAATATCTGTTTGTTGGCGGCAGTGTCAGCGCCCACATCTCTTGCTATTAATTTGGCTAAAGAGTGTGGTCTTAGCTTGGTGGGCTTTTCGCGACAGGGGCGGCATGTTATTTATTCAAACGAACAAAGATTAGTAGGCGAAACACCATGAGAGCATCAAAAATCGATCGGTTAGTCAAAATGGTCAATCAAATTTCACTTAATATGAGCTCGAACGGGCCTGCCGATGAAGTTGCAATGCAGGTCGCCGAGCACCTGGAGAAATTTTGGTCGCCTCCGATGAAAAGCTTGGTCAGCAATTATGCCGATGATAATACCGTAGGACTCGCCTCAATTTCTCACAAGGCAGTTATACAATTAGCCTTAATGCAAAAAGCAAAATAATACGACTATCTGAGTAGTAACATCACCACCTCAATATGCCTATTTACTCGCTAAATTGACTGTCAACAATTGAGCTTTTTATGGTTATCGACTGTTGAAATACCTTCGCGTATTGGTCAATGTTTGCGGTGATGACAGGTTTTTTTCCAGAGATGTCAGTCGTTTCACCAATATCATTCTTTAAATCGATTAGCATTGGTGGGTTGTGCTCTTTCCGTTTAGGCACCCTGCCATAGGCGCCCTGAGTGACATAATGTATTTTGTGCCTATTTACCCGAAAAGCACGTAATTCTGAGCCAGAGTAAAAAGGTACAAACGTTCGTGGGCTGGATTCTTCACGTGTTAGTGTGGCGCTAAGGTCGAAGCTATCCAGGGCAGTTTTGGATGCCTTAAATCCCGCCAGCTGAGAGAAGGTTGCATACAAATCTGTTTGCATGCCAAGACCCTCAATGACTCCCTGTTGAATGCCAGGGCCACTAAAGAGTGTCATGACACGCATTCCACCCTCAAAGGTCGTTGATTTACCGTTTTTTAAAGGTTTAGCTGACCCTGCATGGCTCCCGTACAACAGCCAGGGGCCGTTATCGCTGGTAAAAACAAGGTAAGTGTTTTGTGCAATGTTTAGCTTTTCTATTGCCGCCATTATTTGGCCGACGCTCCAGTCAATCTCTTCAATGACATCACCATAGAGTCCTCTCTCGCTTTTGTTCGCGAACGCGGAAGACCTAAATAATGGTACATGAGGCATACTGTGCGACAGCATTAGGAAAAAGGGGTTGTTTTGAGAAGAGGCCTCCGTCATAAAACGAATAGACTCTTCGGTATAGCGCCTAGTGATCAAGTTTTGATTAGCTGGTTTTTCAAGAATAAGATCTGTAAACGTCCCGTCAAAATTGGTTTTGCTAGAAATAAGTGGAACCTGCCAATCAGAAATATCGGGTTCGAATATATTTTCTCGTATTTTGGGTGCTATTTTTTGATATTTAGCGGCTATCTGCTCCGGTGGGGTGAAAATATTTTTTGAGGTTATACCCTCAATTTCCCAGTCCATATCATTGGAGTAGGGGATCCCTAGCCATTCGTCAAAGCCATGCCTTGTTGGGTAATAGGTTTTAGCATCCCCTAAATGCCATTTGCCGAATATTCCTGTCGCGTAGCGATTATCTTGAAATACTTCAGCGATGGTTTTTTCACTATGGGGTATGCCCGATTTACTGCCGGGAAAGAACACTGAAATATTGTCCCCATACAAGCCCGTTCGGACTGGCAATTTCCCTGTTAATAAAGCCCCGCGGCTCGGCGTGCAGACCGACGCAGCAGCGTAAAAGTTAGTCCACACCTGACCGTCACCTGCCAGCGAATCGATGGATGGAGTGTTTATTAAGGGGTCGCCGAAAGGACCGGCGTCGGCATAGCCCATATCATCGGTATAGATGATAATGAAGTTTGGTTGGTTGGCGCTTTTTGTTGGTTGTCCGGCCTCGACTAAGCAGGTGATCGTAAGTAGAAAAATAGATGTTAATTGCTTGTAAAGCATACCTGCAGAACCTTTAAATGATGGGAGATGTAGCGTTAATACGGAGAATCTTATCATCCAGTGAATAGCTGTGCTAGATGAAAACATGGATGATGGTTTAAACCGTATGCCCTTTAGTAAATTTTTGCCATAATAGTGGTCAGACTAAACGCTAGTGTTTGATTTCTTATTTAAGGGTACCAATCATGGCCAAAATGACCCACCTAAATAGCCTTGGCGAAGCACATATGGTTGATATATCGGCAAAGCAAGATACTGTGCGCAGTGCGTTGGCTGAGGCTCAAGTAGAGCTCACTGATGCTATTGCCGCTGCGGTACAAGACGATCGGTTACCAAAAGGTGATTTGTTCGCCACCGCCAGAATAGCCGGTATTCAGGCGGCCAAAAAGTGCAGTGACTTAATTCCATTGTGCCACCCTTTGCCGTTGTCCCAAATCACGATTGATATTAATTTAGAGGGGAATGTCATGTGGGTTAGAGCTCTTTGCAAAACCACAGGAAAGACTGGGGTGGAAATGGAAGCCTTAACGGCCGCCTCTATTGCGGCGCTGACTATTTATGATATGTGTAAGGGAATTGATAAAGGAATGATCATTCGGGAGACTAGATTACTTGAGAAATCTGGCGGCAAGTCTGGCCTTTGGCTCAGTGCAGATCGACAGGGAGTCAGCGATGATTAATTTGTTGTTCTTCGGTCGCTTAGGGGACCTAGCCAAAGATGCGCCGACCTGTATCGCTAGCCTAGAATCTGATGCGACACCGCTGGGAATTAGACAGATGATGAAGGCCGATCACCCAGAGTTATCTAAAGCCTTGTCAGAACCTCAGGTTCTCGTGTCTGTGAACAAAATGATTGTGAAGTGGGATCAGCCGCTGTTTGAAGGTGATGAACTAGCGTTCTTGCCTCCGGTCACTGGGGGTTAGGGGTAGTGAGCGACTTAGTCTGTGTGCAAGCTGATGATTTTAGTTTGGCTGATGAGTATCAGCGATTACGTAACATCAACGCGCAAGTGGGCGCAGTCGTAACTTTTTGCGGGTTGGTTCGAGATTTTGAGTCAAGTGCAGGAGAGCCCAAATCTAAGAAATTGGTCAATTATCTTACCCTTCAGCATTATCCTGGAATGACAGAAACCTTACTTGACGATATCGTAATGCAAGCGAAAGCCCGCTGGGACTTAGTCGCAGTGACGGTGATTCATCGAATTGGCAACCTGGCACCTAATGACCAGATCGTCTTTGTAGGCGTAGCGAGTGAACACCGAAAAGCAGCCTTTGATGCCGCTCAGTTTTTGATGGACTATCTTAAAACTAAGGCGACTTTCTGGAAAAAGCTAACAGCTGAGGGGTCAGAGCAATGGTTAGATGCTAAGTCGTCCGATAGCGATGCAGCGGCAAAGTGGAGCGAGGACAGTCATGATTAATGTTGATGCCGTTATTCTTGCAGCGGGTCAATCTAGCCGGATGGGCGTTGCAAGCAAGGCTCTGTTGCCCTTGAAGGGTTTGTCTTTATTAGATCATGTGATTAAGCGATTAGCACCACAGGTTGACTCTTTGGTCGTTAGTGGTGATCAAGCGTTATTGGGTTATCTTGAGTATCCGGTGGTTGAGGACCTCACTGCTAAATTCTCAGGTCCGCTGGCCGGGCTATACAGTGCTTTAATCTGTACAGATTTGTCAGGCGCCGAGTATCTCATGGTTGTTCCCTGTGATGGCCCATTGGTTCCTGAATCCTTGGTTGCGCGGTTATATAGAGAGATTAGACTGGCTGATTCTGATGTGGCTTGTGCCCGCTATGAGGGCGTTGTTCAGGGTACGTTCTCTTTGTGGCATAAACGGCAAACATACGCGATTAAAAATACGCTATTAGTAGATAAGTATGGCGGTTTTAAACCGCTGCTTGATAAAATGGACGCTGTTTATGTCGATTGGCCAAAGGCATCTGCTAATCCATTTTTCAATATTAATACACCTGACGATCTTAAGCAGGCTGAAAAGTTACTAGACCTTTAGGTCTCTTTTTATAACGAATATATTACCTAGGCTTGGCCGTTGGCAGGGTATTTTTAGACCGGAACGCATGCGCGGGTATCAGTTTTAGAAAATAGCCCGCCGTTTAGTGATATTAACAGAGAGATTTTGACCTTATGGCAAATAAACATTCACATTACGCACTTTTAGGGCATTACTTGTCTGATACATCTGATTGTGAATGGGCCTTGGCTACGGTGGTGAATAAAGAGGGTTCGAGTTATCGCTCGCCGGGATCGATAATGATGGTGAACTCTTTCGGGCAGTCCTTTGGTCTTGTTAGCGGTGGATGCCTTGAAGCGGACATTGTTAGGCGAGTAAAAAAGGTTTTCTATAACGGCAAAGGGGCTTATGCCGAATATGATTTACGAGAAGAGGATTCTTTTGCGGCAGAGCTTGGAATCGGCTGCAAAGGAAAAATAGGGGTGCTGATCCAAAGACTAACCGAAAAGCATCGAGTGGTGCTGGATATTTTGTACGCTACTCTAACGGCTGGTAAGTCCTGTTACCTAGTCCAAAAATTTGAAGCTTCCATCACTTCCACGGGCCTAAACGAAATATCCTTGTTAGATAGTCATGGTGAGCAATTGGCCTCAACAGCTGTTCAAGGAAAAGACCAAGACCAAGCTGAGCTGATTAAGGGCATTCAACACACAGATCAACATCAGACGTTTTACGTAGGTGACTCTAGATATTCCCTCTCAAAAATTGATGCACCTTTCAACTTTTGGATCTTTGGTGGTGGCGCGGATGCAGAACCCCTAGCATCTATGGCTTCGCAGCTAGGGTGGCGAGTGACAGTAGTGGACCATAGAGCGGCTTACGCTAGAGCGAGTGCTTTTAAATCGGCGGAAACTATTGTCAAGACCAGGCCTGAGGAACTGAATTATGCCGAAGGACGCCCGCCTATAGATGGAGCAATGTTAATGACCCACAATTTAAAACTAGACGCGCAGTGGTTAGCTTTTTTACACAAGCATTCCAATCCAATTTATGTCGGCCTTTTAGGCCCTGTTGAGCGGCGAGAAAGAGTGGTGGAGTTATGTGATGTGACAGACTTGGATTGGCTCGATGAGCGCGTGAATGGCCCTGTAGGTCTTGATTTGGGAGGAGAACTGCCAGAGTCCATAGCATTGTCGATTCTCGCTCAGTGCCATGCAGTTTTGTTTGACGCCAGTGGCGAAGTATTGAATAAAAGAAGCTATATTCGAGTAAGCAATAGCTGATTAGTGATTGAGCGAGTAGTTTATATGCCCTTAAATGACGATGATTTTATGCGCTACAGCCGCCACCTTTTGATGGATGACATCGGTGAGGTAGGCCAACAGCGGTTATCAGATGCCAGAGTGCTTATTGTAGGTCTTGGCGGTCTTGGTTGTCCTGTGGCGCTTTATTTGGCCGCTGCGGGCGTTGGCCAGATAGGACTTTGTGATCCAGATTATGTTGATATAACGAATTTACAGCGTCAGGTTTTGTACCGAACCGATGACTGTGAAAGGCTTAAGGTAGACTGCGCTAAACAAGCGCTAGAGGCATTGAATCCAGGGGTTGTTGTGAGTGCTTTTCCTCAAGAAATAGGCAGTGAAATATTGGCTAATAAATATGATTTGGTGGTCGACTGCACTGACAACCTAGAGGCGCGGCAGATAATGAACCGAGCTTGCTATTCCCAGGAGATTCCTTTTGTTAGTGCCGCGGCAGTTGTGTGGGAAGGCCAGTTAGTAGCATTTGACTTCGGTCACTTCAGAAGCCTTTGTTTTGACTGTATTATTGATCATAATTCGGCCGAGCCAATGATGAACTGCGCTAATTCAGGGGTTGTTGGGCCTGTGCTAGGAATTATGGGGAGTATGCAGGCCACTACGGTGATAAGATTACTATTAGGCTATTTTGAACAGCACGGGGAAATGACACGTTATGATGGTAAGCGCGGTCAATGGCTATCAATAGACTGTAACCGTAACCTAGACTGCCCAACCTGTGGTTCTGCATCTGATTAGGAGATTTAGCATGAGCAAAGCAACTGCGTCTACACGACGATTTTTAAAAATAGCGGTACTGACTATTTCTGACACGCGCTGTTTCCAAACCGACAGTTCTGGCTCTTGGTTGCAAGAGGCTATCGAGAATGACGGGCACGAACTCGTTGACCGAAAAATAGTTGTCGATGACATTTATCAGATGAGAGCTATTGCCTCCAATTGGATAGCGGACGAGGATGTAGAGGTGGTGATTACCACCGGCGGGACTGGCTTTACTGGTCGTGATAGTACGCCCGAAGCATTGGCGCCCATTTTTGACAAACATATCGAAGGTTTTGGCGAGCTGTTCCGTCAATTATCTTATGATGAGATAGGAACCTCCACCGTTCAGTCCAGGTGTCTTGCTGGACTTGCGAACAGGACGGCCATCTTCTGCTTGCCAGGCTCTACTGGCGCCTGCAAGACTGGCTGGAATGGCATTATTAGAGAGCAACTAGACAGTACTTTTGAACCTTGCAATTTCGTTCAGCATGTTGGGTCAAAGGTCAAGTAATGCAATCAGTCCAACAGGCTATTGCCAGCCTGATCGAGCGAGCCTCTTTACTGCCAGCGGTTCATTCGATCGAGGTTACTCATAGTTTGGGTCGAATATTAGCAATGGATGTGGTTGCTTGTATTGATGTACCTCCGGCAGATAATAGCGCAATGGATGGTTATGCCTTTTGCTACGGGGATGCGATTAACCAGAGCTACAGTCTGCCCATCAGCCAGCGCGTTCCGGCAGGCGCTGCGCCACTACCTTTGCTCGCGAATACAGCCGCTCGCATCTTTACCGGCGGTGAGATGCCAGAAGGCGCTGACACCGTAGCCATGCAGGAAAATTGCAGCGAGCAGGGCGATGTAGTGCAGTTGAAGCCTGGTATTCTAGCCAACACCAATGTCAGGCCCCGCGGGCAGGACATTACCGCTAAATCAGTGATATTAACTGCAGGTAGCCGATTGGGTCCTGCAGAGATGGGATTGCTGTCATCGCAAGGTATTAGCCAAATTGAGGTATATAGGCCACTTAAAGTGGCTATTTTTTCAACAGGAGATGAGCTTGTCGACTCGGGCGTTGAATTAAAACCCGGCCAAATTTATAATTCAAATTGCGCCACCCTGACTGGTCTTATTCAGTCGCTGGGCATGGATTGCGTTGACATGGGTACAGTGGCCGATGAACTCGAAGCGACTAAAGCCATGTTGCATAGTGCTTCACTTAAGTCGGACATTGTGATTAGCGCTGGGGGCGTTTCAGTCGGTGAAGAAGATTATGTTAAAGAGGCTGTCGCAGCCCTTGGATCAATAGAGTTCTGGCGGGTAGCCATCAAGCCTGGTAAACCCTTAGCTTTTGGGCGTGTTGCTAACACTCCGTTTATCGGCTTGCCGGGCAACCCAGCTTCGGTATTTGTAACATTTACAGTGCTTGCCAGACCTTTTTTGTTGGCTAGCCAGGGCCTGAGTGTCCAGCATAAACCTATGTTGAAAGCAGTGTCTCTGTTTAGTCGAGAGGCTGAGTCTCGCGAGGTTTATCTGCGGGGTCGCCTAAGCTGCACTGACAAGGGTGAGGGCGTTGAAATCTACCCTAATCAAAGTAGTGGCGTGCTTTCTTCGGTCTGTTGGGGTGATGTCTTGGTTAGGCAAAATAGTGGCGAACATATTCAAGTTGACGACCTGGTAGATGTGTTAGTCTATTCAGCATATTAAAATCAAGAAATAAGAGAAATAAGTGACGGATTCTACTGAGCTGCCACCATTGAGCAACGAGCTGATTGACCCTTTTGGTCGTAAGGTTGATTATTTACGCCTGTCAGTTACAGATCGTTGCAATCTACGCTGTACCTACTGTATGGCAGAAGATATGACGTTTCTGCCGCGTCAGCAGATTCTGTCCTTAGAAGAGCTTCGCGACGTTGCCTCAGCTTTTGCTGAGCTGGGCGTGCGCAAGATTAGACTAACAGGCGGTGAGCCTCTTATTCGCAGGGATATAATCAAGCTGGTGAGTGCAATATCGGATCTTCCTTCCCTAGATGAAGTAACGATGACCACCAATGGCATGTTGCTACCTAAAATGGCGCAACCCCTTAAAGATGCAGGTCTGAACCGGCTCAATATTAGTATCGACAGCCTGCGGCCCGATCGTTTTAAGGCATTAACTCGGCTTGGGGATCTAGATGTATGGCATAAAGGTATTCGGGCGGCTAAAGCGGCTAATTTTACAAAGCTCAAATTAAATGCGGTCATATTAGCCGGCTTTAATGATGACGAGGTTCTTGATCTAGCGCGGTATGCGATAGATAACCAGATGGATATTTCGTTTATCGAGGAAATGCCTCTAGGGGAAATATCATCTCATCAACGCGTTAATACGCAGATTACTAGTCAGGCTCTGCGCGACCAGCTTGAAACCGAGTTTGACTTAACCGATAGCGTGGAGAGTACTGGTGGGCCGTCGCGATATGTCAAAGTGGCAGGCAGTGATAGTAAGATTGGTTTCATTTCCCCTATGTCGAATAATTTTTGTGATTCTTGTAATCGCGTCAGAATGACTGCAGAAGGGCGATTATTACTGTGCTTGGGTAACGAGCAGAGTATGGACTTGCGTGCAGTGATTCGCTCTCACCCCGGGGATTCAGCGCTATTGCGAGCTAAGATCCTGGAAGCTCTGCAATCTAAGCCGGAGCGTCATGAGTTTGATCCCAACCGGACTGATATTGTCCGGTTTATGAATATGACGGGTGGTTAAGGTTTGGTGCAACGGTTTCGGTGTTGATTGGCTTGGCATAATCACTGCTGTACGAGTTTAGACTACAAAATCCACATTCTAGTATGTTATTCTTCCCCGAAGTATAAATTTTGAACTTGGCTATAGCGCAGGTGGTTATTAGTGAGCTAGGTTTTCAAAGGGCTAGGAATGAATTCACTTGATCAGAATGTAATCGCCTCACCGTTCGTAAAGGGCCGGCAGCATCAGTTAAAATTTCAGCTGATCCTATCTGAAGCCTCGCAATTGTTTAATTGGCAGGGTTCACGGGCCACTACCTTAGCTGATATCGCAGGCACGATGAACTTAACTAAAACGTGCCTTTATTACTATGTGAGAAATAAAGAAGATCTTGTGCACAAATGTTATGTAGCTAGTTGTGACATGTGGTTGAGACGAGCAGTTGAGGCTAATGCGCAAAAGGGATCTGGCCTAGATAAGATAATATTCATGATTGGCGGGCATTTGCAGCAATATGCGGCAACGATGCGGGACGAATCGCCTCATTTTGCTCTGTTGACCGAAGTTTCGTCACTCAATGATGAATATCGTCAGGATATTGCTAAGCGTTGGTCTGAGATCTTCGTGCTTTGCCAGTCGATGGTGGAGGAGGGTATTGAGCAGGGTGTAATTGCTGGCCTAGACCCTTCCGTGGTGGCATTGGCTATATTCTCCATTATTCAGTGGTTCCCGGTTTGGATGAATAGGAAACATGCGGCTAATGCCGATTCGGTCATGGCAAGTGTCCTGAGTTTAGTCACTAACGGATTGGCTAGCGAGCCTCACGAGTTCGAAGATATCGATTTTCCTGCGATAGGTGAGATTGATGCAGATAGCTTTAACCGTGAGATTCAAAATCATAATAAACGTGAGGCCTTCTATCGAGTGGGTTCTGCACACTTTAATCAAAAAGGTTACAAAGGTACCTCGCTTGACGAGATAGCTAGTTCTCTGGACGTAACTAAGGGCGCTTTTTATTACCATATAAAAAATAAAGAGGAGCTTCTTTATCAATGTTTTAATCGTACATTGGATTTGGAGGGTGGGCTGCTTTCTGAGGCTGGAGAGGTCGGCAAGACGGGGCTAAAGAAAGTTGAGCTATCGCTGCGCTATTTGTTCCACACTCAATTTAGCGATCAGGGGCCATTAATTCGTTATCGTGCGCTACCATCGTTAGGTCAGGATCATCGGAAAAGGGTTCTTAAGGCGACTAAAGAGAATAGCGAGAAGCTCGGAGCCTATATCCGTCAAGGTTTGATTGACGGCACTGTGCGTAATATCGACTCGGAGATAACCCAGAACATGTTGTCGGGGGCGGTAGAGGCTAGCCCTGAGTTGGCTGACTGGCTTCCAGATCTAAGAGGTAAGGATCTATCTTCAGATTATTTTTACCTATTTATCAATGGGTTGTCAAGCAAACCCACACCTTACATTAAGTAATGTATGCGCCTTTTTCGGGATTATGACTTATGAGTAACTTTTTTTTTAGTACGGTATCTGATGTTGTTGTCGGTGCAGACACTTCCAGTCAACTTGGGAGAATGGCTGCTGATCTAGGCATTAAGCGTGCCTTAATAGTGACTGATCCGGGAATTATTCAATTGGGTTTGTTGGATTCAGCTATTAAAAGCCTTGATACACATAAGATCGAATACAGTATTTATTCTGATGTTATCGCGGATCCTCCTGAGCGTGTGGTAGTTGACGCCGTCATAGCGGCACAGGCTTTTGGTTGTGATGGAGTTGTGGGATTTGGTGGTGGTAGCTCTATGGATGTGGCCAAGCTATTAGCGGTGCTGATCACCGGCGAGCAAGCTTTATCTGACATTTATGGCGTCGATCAAATCACATCCCCCCGATTGCCTCTCATTCAGGTGCCTACCACAGCTGGCACGGGGTCTGAAGCGACTATGGTGTCTATTATAACGACGGGTGAGACCACAAAAGCGGGTGTGGTGAGCCGCACACTGTTAGCTGATAAGATCATTCTGGACGCTAGGTTGACAGTAGGCTTGCCTGCACACGTTACGGCAGCCACAGGAATCGACGCGATGGTGCACGCCATTGAAGCATATACGTCAAAGCGGCTCAAAAACCCGCTGTCTGATATGCTCGCCCGCGAAGCTCTGCGGTTATTATCCGGCAGTATTGTTACTGCGGTTAAGCAGGGGGGTAATTTAGAGGCTAGAGCGGATATGTTATTAGGCGCTATGTTAGCAGGACAGGCCTTTGCTAATGCGCCTGTTGCCGCGGTGCATGCCTTAGCCTATCCGCTGGGTGGCAATTATCATATCCCTCATGGTCTGTCTAATTCATTGGTGCTACCGCATGTACTTCGGTTCAACGGGCCAGTAGCGTCGGATCTTTATGCCGAAATAGCTCCTTTGATCATGCCTAATCAGATTTTACCCGAGGATACTATCGCTGCGACGGAGATGCTCGCTGACCACTTTTTGTCTCTGGCGGCTGATCTAGGACTGCAGACGACATTGCGAGAGATGAATATTCCTGAAAGTGACCTACCCAAGCTGGCAGAGGATTCGATGCTTCAGCAACGGTTGCTCGTTAACAACCCCCGTGAGCTTGATCTTGAAGATGCTTTGGGTATTTATCAGCAAGCCTACTAAGGCGCATGGAGAACACAGTATGAATGATGATCAACGATTAAATTATAAGTACTTTTCACGGATTACTACCCGCTGGATGGATAACGACATCTATGGCCACATCAATAACGTTGTTTATTACAGCTATTTTGATTCGGTAACCAATAAGTACCTTATTGAGGAGGGGGGGCTAGATATCCAGAATGCCGATATTATTGGGTTTGTAGTCGCTTCAACTTGCCAATATAAGTCCCCAGTATCCTATCCTGAGCCACTTACTGCCGGTTTGCGGGTTAACAAATTAGGTAATAGCTCTGTGGAGTATGGTATAGGGATTTTCAAGAAAGATGCCGAACAGGCTTCGGCAATGGGTACCTTTACCCATGTCTTTGTTGATCGTACCACTGACAAGTCAGTGCCTATACCTTCAGAACTCAGGGTCGCGTTAGAGGCGCTGGCCATAAAGGAATAATAAATTCATAAAGGAGTTACCAGTTGGAATTTAATAATAAAGTAGTGGTTGTTACCGGGGGTGGTAATGGCATCGGCAAGGCTCTGTGTGAACAATTCGCGGCCTTGGGCGCAAAAGTCGCAGTTGTTGACCTTGAGCTTGAAGCGGCTCAACAAGTGGCTAAGGCATGTGGTGGTCTAGGTTTAGGCGCAGATGTGGGCGTAGAGGCTGATATTCAGTCTACTGTGTTGGCGGTTGAGGCCAAGCTAGGGCCAGTTGACATATTTGTATCTAATGCGGGCGTTTCTTTTAGTGACGCACCCGGGTGGATGGCCGCCTCAGCGTCTAATGAGGCCTGGCAAACCAGCTGGAATGTCAATGTAATGGCTCACGTGTATGCGGCTCGCGCCGTCATACCTGGCATGATACAGCGCGGCGGCGGCTATCTTGTCAATGTCGCATCCGGAGCCTCTTTACTTTGTCAGGTTGGAGATGCTGCTTATTCTACAACCAAGACAGCTGCGCTAGGCTTTGCAGAATCCCTTGCCATTACCCACGGTGATGACAACATAAAAGTGTCAGTCGTTTGTCCACTTTATGTAGCGACGCGTATGACCGAGGGTGGGCGAGGTGTTAGCGGTAATGATCAAGTGATGACCGCGGAAGATGCTGCCAAGTCAGTCTTGGAGGGTATGGAGGAGGAGACTTTCTTAATTATGCCTCATAGTGATCTAGCGACCTATGCTCAAGGTAAAGGCGCTGATTATGATCGTTGGCTGAAGGGTATGAGGAGAATGCGTAAGGGCATGATCGAACAGAATCCTACTTACGACTATCAACGGTAAATGACAATGCTAAAGCAGAAAAATACAGGCCTCTTGACCTCAGTATTGTTGGCTATAATATTGCTGCTAATTGGGTGGGCAAAGCCTTCTATTGCTGGCGATTACGACGACTATGATGATGATGTAGCCAAGCTGTTGCAGGAATATCAAATTCTTCCAGATGATGAGGGGGCCTATGCGCCGTCAGTCCTGTTGTTTAAAGAAGGGAAAGACAGCAATACTTTGGTTGATTTTGAAACAGGGCTAATTGTGCTCACCGCTACAACGGAAAACTTATTAAAGCAGTCAATCATTGACGTCCTGCTCACTCAAATTGACCCCTCCGTTATTGATGCTAAAACGGCTCAAGATTTTGGCCTAACCAACGAAAAAACTAATCGACCCTTTTTTTGGGAGCAGGTACTTGATCATACCGGTCAGGCGATAGGCTCTGAATGGAGGGCGGGTAAATTTGCAGATTACCTTCTGAAGGGAAAAACGCGTGAGAGTGGTCGCTTTAAGGTGTCTCTAGCCATGGTTGAGACCCATAAAGACATAGCGGGAGGCAAGTACGTAAAGTTAGCTAAAGCGGCTAGTCGTCAGCATAAAGTCCCTGTATCGTTGGTTATGGCAATTATGGAGACGGAAAGTTCATTTAACCCATTGGCACGTTCGCGATCCAATGCCTTAGGGTTGATGCAGATCAAAGCAGATACGGCGGGACGCGATTACTTCTCCCTTATTAAGGGCTACAAACATACCCCGACGTCATCCTTTTTATATAGTCCTAAGAACAATATTGAGGTAGCGGCAGGCTATCTCAGCATCTTAGGGAACCGTTATCTGGTGGGGATCAAACACCCTAAAAAGAAAGAATACGCGATTATTTCGAGTTACAACGGCGGCGCAGGTAATCTCTGGTTAAGCTTGGATAGAAAGGGAAATAAAACGAAGTCTCTAGCTCGCATAAATAAAATGTCAGTCTCTGAATTTTATTGGTTTCTAACCAATCGTCATATTCGAAAAGAGACTCGTAATTACGTCAAGAAGGTCAGTGGGAAACAGGCGAAATACGCCAATTTATGAGGGTTTCTGTGACCCTCTGGGTTACCTCTATACCCTACTCAACAACATGAGTTTGCCGACATGACAAAACAGATTACACCGGATGGTGGACCCCAGGGTCGCCTCCAGCGCAAGGCATCATTGAGTGGTATTTATATAACAAAATTCCGGCAAGTCTTTCTTCGACACGGACTAACCATGGGTTTAGCGGCCCTTGTATGCTTGTTGGTGCCTATTGCGACTGAATCTATCCAGTGGAGTACCGCTTCGTTTCTAGGTGATTACCCACGGTATTTTGTAATCGGCTCAATGCTAGTTATATTTTTTCTTGGTTATCTGCGTGTTAGAGGCTATTCCACTGCCGGACGCGAGCTATTTTGGTTGGTATATCTCCTGTATATATCAATTGTTGAGGAGTTTGCCTTTAGATTGATATTGCCTAGTTTTCTTACGGTGTCTATGGGGGTGATCCCGGCCGCTATTTTAAGTAATTTGGTGTTTGCCGGCGTACACTTCTTCACTCTGCGCTGGAGACTAGCTAACTGCGTAGGCGTGTTCTTAGGCGGCTTAGGTTTGAGTCGGTTGCTAGGGACCACTGAAGACATTATTTTAGTCATCGGTATCCACTGGTTGGTGACATTTTTAAACACGCCGACAGCGCCCACAAAGCAAACAGATTAGCGCAAGTAAGAGACACTGCGGAAGTAGCTATGTAACAGTTTTAACTGTCGCGCAGGCGCATCAACCCTTCTTGGATAGTGCTCGCCACTAAACGGCCATCACGGCTGTAAAAAGTGCCACGACTTAGTCCTCGACTGCGACTAGAACGCAGGCTATCCATATGATACAAAAGCCATTCATCCGCCCTAAAGCTATCATGAAACCAAATAGCATGATCTAAGGATGCTGGTTGGAGTTTGGGATTCATAATGCTCACCTCATGAGGCATCAATGCAGTGCTCATTAGACTAAAGTCAGACGCATAGGCGAGGATCGCATTATGTAGGCCGCTGTCCTGTTCTGCAGGCAACTCGCCCGCAGTTTTAATCCAAACAAATTGTTCCGCTTTTCGAGCCACGGGGTTGATGTAATCAATGGGCTCAACCGATCTCATTTGAATGGGCAGTAGTCTAGGGCCATATTTAGGAGGCCTTACCTTGGCTGAAGGGTCTAATTGCTCACGTATCTTATCCCAGCTTTGGCTATCATCTGGCAAATCTTCGGGGCCAGGGCACTCCGGCATAACACTCTGGTGACTTAAGCCAGACTCTAATATTTGAAAGCTTAAGGAAGTGCTAAAAATCGCTTTGCCGCGCTGAGAGGCAACGACTCGGCGAGTGGTAAATGAACCACCGTCTCGAATGTCGTCTACGTCATATAAAATGGGCACCGAAGGGTCGCCAGGGCGCAAAAAATAGGCATGCTGGGAATGAACGATGCGTTCGGATTCTACAGTGTCCTGCGCTGCGCGCATGGCCTGAGCGAATACCTGCCCACCAAAGACTCTTTTACTGGTAGTCTTCGGCGTCACACCACGATAGAGATTGGTGTCGATTTTTTCCAGCTTTAAAATATCGAGTAATTGATTCAGGGCTTCACTCATTCCAATTTTCCTTGGGGTTAGGGGGGCGTTGCTTATTCGTCCGCTATTTTAACAACTAACTTGCCAAAGTTCTTGCCGCTAAATAACCAACTGAAGTATTCAGGAGCGCGTTCGAGCCCTTCGACCATCGTCTCTTGGTATTTTATTTCGCCATCCGCAACCCACTTGGTCAATGCACTGTTGGCCTCGGCAAACTCGGCGTAGTGATCAAATACTAAAAAGAATTTGTGTTCGGGAGGGGTCTCGAGCTCTCCGAAAATATGAAAGGGCGTGCGCTCCTTTGCAATGTCGGTGGCATTGTAGCTCGCAATATAGCCACAGATTGGTGCTCGTGCGCCAGGATTGAATTGTTTGGAAACGGCTTCGGCAACGGCACCACCAACAGATTCAAAATAGATGTCAATGCCCTTCGGGCAGGCTGCCCTCAGCGCGCCGTCAAGATCTATTGCTTTATAATCAACACATTCATCGAAGCCGAGCTCATCTTTAACATACGCGCATTTTTTCGCACCACCAGCGATACCGACGACATGAAGTCCAAGTCTTTTACCAATTTGACCCGCTACAGACCCAACTGCGCCAGAGGCGGCAGAGACCACAAGAGTTTCGCCGGCCACAGGTTTACCTTCGCGCTTGAGGCCAAAATAAGCGGTTCTGCCAGGCATGCCGCAGACACCAAGGTAGGCCGAGAGTGGGACGATCTCTGGGTCTACTTTATAAGTCATGGGGTCTTTTTGGTTAGACACAAAGTACTCTTGCCAACCAGAGCGGCAGCAAACATATTCACCTACGGCATATTGAGATGATTTTGACTCAATAATAACCCCCGCGGTTTCCGCCGGCATAACCTCACCGATTGGCACAGGTTCAGCATAGGATTTGGCCGCGCTCATACGCCCTCGCATATAAGGATCCAAGGAAAGATAGAGAACCTTGATTAATACTTGCCCATCTTTGACCTCTGGTATAGAGGTTGTTTCTAAGCGAAAGTTGTCGGCGATAGGCTCACCAATGGGGCGGCTAGCGAGTACGATGCTTTTGTTCTGCTGTTCAGACATAGAAAGATTGCTCTTTTATATAATTAAATTATTTCAGTGCATGATGCAAATAGACTTTCATTAAGTCTAATGCTGAGCCGAGTAGATACTCATAATAAGCTGAGTAGATAGCTAGTATCAATAGGCGTCGGGGCCCTTATCTGTGGGCGGTGAGTCACCAAAATGCTTGAAAGTTACCATAACATACTGTAAGTTCAATTTCTTAAAAAATACTCAGGCAAGGTGACGCCATTTCCCAGCGATGGACATCTTTAGATTACATAAACCAGTAGGAGCCTAATGTGAGTGATTTAGAAGTTTTCAGGCAAGAAACCCGAGAATGGTTAGAAGAAAATTGTCCCCAAAGCATGCGTTCACCAGTAATAGCTGGGGAAGGAGCCTGTTGGGGAGGCCGCAATTGGGTCTTTGAAAGTGAAGACCAGCAACTGTGGTTGGAGCGTATGAGTTCAAAAGGTTGGACTGCGCCTGATTGGCCCGCTGATTACGGTGGTGGTGGATTGGTAAAAGCAGAACATAAGGTTCTAAAGCAAGAAATGGGTCGAATTCGGGCGCGATCCCCGCTTGATAGCTTTGGTATCTGGATGATTGGTCCCGCTTTATTGAAGTTTGGCTCAGAGGAGCTTAAACAGCAGCATTTGCCGGCGATCATCCGTGGCGAGATCAGATGGTGCCAAGGGTACAGTGAGCCCAATGCTGGGTCTGACTTGGCCGGATTACAAAGTAAGGCGGTCGATATGGGTGATCACTTTATCGCCAATGGCCAAAAGGTATGGACTTCCTATGGGGACAAAGCTGATTGGATGTTCTGTTTGCTGCGCACGGACCCAGATGCGAAGAAACAAATGGGCATTAGCCTGGTGTTGTTTGATATGGAAACACCTGGAGTGACACCAAAGCCGATTAAACTCATATCGGGCAGCTCGCCTTTTTGCGAGACGTTTTTGGACGATGTTCGCGTCGAGAAAGATCAGGTGGTCGGTGAGGTCAACCAAGGTTGGACGATTGCAAAATACTTGCTTACCCACGAGCGTGAAATGATCGGCGGTATGGGGCTTACCGGTGCGGGCTCTAAAACACTTGGAGCCATTGCTGCGCAGACCATAGGTACGACTAATGGTCGTTTAAATGACTTGTTCATGCGCACGGATGTTGCTAAATGGGAGATTGATGCAGCGGCGTTTGCCTTTACCGCTGAGCGTGTGACAGATGAAGCAAAAGCGGGGCAAGGCATTGGTGCCACCTCTGCAATGCTTAAATATTATGGTACCGAACTTAATAAGCGTCGTTTTGAGACCTTGTTGAAAATTGGTGGCAGTGATGATCTCATCTGGGAAGGCGATATATCCAACAATGGCTGGACAGCGCGAACATTGTTGCGCACAAAGGGCAATTCAATTGAAGGTGGAACCTCAGAAGTTCAACTGAACATTATCGCCAAAAACATTCTTGGCTTGGGTTAACTGACTTTAGGGGTATTTAGGATGGCACTGGTATTAAACGAAGAACAAAAAATGCTTAAAGAGTCTGCTCAGGGGTTCCTATCTGAGCATGCTCCCGTCGCAGAACTGCGCGCACAGAGAGATGCCGGCAGTGCTGCGGGTTATTCAAGTACGCTATGGGGCCAAATGGTTAATATGGGTTGGGCAGCAATTTTAGTGCCTGAAGAATACGGTGGCTTGGCTTTTGGTCATGTCGGTATGGCCCAAATTGTTGAGCAGAGCGGACGTACATTAACCGCATCTCCTCTGCTATCAACAGCGATTCTTGGCGTTACCGCAATCAATCTGGCCGGCAGCGAAGACCAAAAGACTGAACTACTTGGTGCGATTGCCGGCGGTGAATTGACCATAGCGCTTGCGGTTGATGAAAAAACTCATCATGACCCAATGCAGACCGCTATGCCGGCTGAAGCCAAAGGCGATGGCTATGTATTAAATGGCGAGAAACGTTTTGTCGTTGATGGTAGCACTGCAGATAAACTCATTGTTGCCACTCGTACTGCCGGTAGTCCCGGCGATATGAAAGGTATTAGTCTGTTTTTGGTAGATCGAACTGCCCCCGGTGTTAGTGTGCAAAGAACCGAAATGCTTGATGGGCGCAATGCTGCAATCATCACCTTCACCGATGTCGAAGTCACTGCAGATGCCTTGCTTGGCGAGTATAATAGAGGCTTTCGTGCATTGTCAGCGACCCTGGATGCGGGCAATGCTCACTTAGCCGCTGAACTTTTGGGTATTGCTCAAGAAAGTTTTGATCGTACGCTTCAGTACATGAAAGAGCGTAAGCAATTTGGTGCATTAATTGGCTCCTTTCAGGCGTTGCAACATCGAACTGCTCATTGGTGGAGCGAAATTGAGATGTGTAAGTCCGTTGTTTTGAAGGTTCTACAATCTTTGGATGAAGGTGATGTAAAGGCCCCAGCTCTTGCCAGTATAGCTAAAGCCAAACTCTGTGAGGTGGCCGAGTTGTCGACTAATGAAGCCATTCAGTTGCATGGCGGTATCGGCATGACCGATGAGTATGAAATTGGATTTTTCATTAAACGCGCTCGACCGGCTCAGATGCTCTTTGGTGATTATAATTATCATGCAAATCGTTTCGCGCTGATCAGCGGCTACTAAAAGTAATAAATGAAGGGGTTGCCATCAAGGCGACCCTTTTTTGGTTTAAACTACCTGAAGTTATAGATTATTAACATTATGAGGAAAGAATGATGGATTTAGGTATTAGTGACAAGCTCAAACCGATTCTTGAAGAAGTTAAAAACTTTATTGACGTAGAAATTACACCATTAGAAATGGAATATCACCAAGAAGTCGCTAAAGGTGATCGTTGGGCGTTTACTGATCGTCAGACTGAAATTCTTGAAACCCTTAAGAGTAAGGCAAAATCCAGAAATCTGTGGAACTTTTTCCTGACCCATTGGGAGGGGGGCTATGGTCTTAATACCGTCGAATATGCTTATATAGCAGAAGAGACAGGACGTTCATTCTTAGCGCCAGAAGTATTTAACTGTGCTGCGCCGGATACCGGCAATATGGAAGTCTTGGCACGTTACTGCAACGAAGAGCAAAAAGAGAAATGGCTTACACCTCTGCTTAATGGAGAGATTCGTTCCGCCTACGCCATGACTGAGCCTTCAGTGGCTTCATCTGATGCTACTAACATCGCCATGAGCTGTGTTGAAGATGGTGATGAGTGGGTACTAAACGGAGAAAAAATCTGGATCTCTGGCGCCGGTGATCCACGCTGTAAGATTCTAATTGTTATGTGTAATACCAACCCTGGTGGGCCTCGTCACGCTCAACACTCTCAGGTTCTGGTTCCATTTGACACCCCTGGGGTGAAAAACTTAAGGCCCATGACTGTCATGAATATCGATGATGCGCCTCATGGTCATATGCACATGCGCTTTACCGACGTGCGTGTACCCAAAGAAAATATGATTTTAGGTATGGGTCGTGGCTTTGAAGTAGCCCAAGGCCGTCTCGGGCCTGGCCGAATCCATCATTGCATGCGCTCTATTGGTCTTGCTGAAGCTGCTTTAAAGCTTCTTTGCGAGCGTGCAGTTAGCCGTGAAGCCTTTGGGCGACCGTTAGCTAAGCTTGGTGGTAACGTAGATATTATTGCCGATGCTCGCATCAATATCGAAATGACGCGTTTGTTGTGTCTTAAGGCTGCATGGCTTATGGATAACATGGGTACCGATGCCGCTCAGCCGTTTATCTCGATGATTAAAGTTGCTGCACCTAACATGGCGCTGAAGATTATTGACGAGGCCATGCAGATGCATGGTGGCATAGGAATGTCGGATGACACTCCATTGGCCAGTTGGTATGGCGCTCAGCGTACGCTGCGGTTTGCTGATGGTCCTGATGCAGTGCATCGCATGGTGATTGGCCGTCGCGAGCTACGTGAATACAACAAATAATAAGCATTAAATTAAGGGAAAAGCATGACAATTAGATATGACGGACAAGTAGCCATTGTTACCGGTGCTGGAAATGGATTAGGTCGCTCACACGCGCTAGCCTTAGCTGAGCGCGGGGCTAAAGTCGTGGTTAACGACCTCGGTGGCGCGGTAGATGGTTCTGGCAGTTCAAGTGATGCCGCGCTTGAGACAGTGCGGTTAATTGAGCAGGCGGGTGGCGAAGCCATCAGTAACGGTGCCAACGTGGCCGATTTGTCTCAGGTTGAAGCTATGGTGGCTCAAGCAGTAGAAAAGTGGGGTCGCGTCGATATCTTAGTTAATAATGCCGGGATCCTTCGTGACAAGAGCTTTGTCAAAATGACCATGGATGATTTCCAGTTAGTGGTTGATGTCCATCTGATAGGGTCGGCTAATTGTACCAAGGCTGTTTGGGAATTAATGCGTGGGCAGGGCTACGGCCGTGTGGTTATGACTACCTCCTCTAGCGGTATGTACGGAAACTTTGGGCAGGCGAACTATGGTGCAGCGAAAATGGCTGTTGTTGGTTTGATGAACACACTAGTGCTTGAAGGCGACAAATACGACATTAAGGTTAACTGTCTCTCACCCACCGCAGGTACACGTATGCTTGACGGCTTGTTGACCGATGAGGTTTCAGCCGTCTTAACCGTTGAAGCGGTCACAACGGGGCTATTAACGCTGTGTGATAATGAAGCACCTAACCGCACCATATTGTGTGCAGGTGCTGGAGGGTATGCGCGCACCCACATTTATGAAACCGATGGCATATTCCTAGCGCCAGAAGATCAAACTCCAGAAAATGTAAGAGCTAATATGGACGCGATTGAGAACACTGATAACCAAAAAATGCTAGTGGGCGGTTTTCAACAAACCGATAAGTTTGTTGCTAAGGCTAGTGCTTACTTTAAGAATAAATAAACAAATTATTAGGATAGGATTATGAAAGCATTAGTTTGTAGCGAACTCGGATCAACTCAGGACTTAACGATTGAGACGCGTGAGGATCCTGAACCTGGTGCCGGTGAGGTGCTTATCGAGGTTAAAGCTGCCGGCGTGAACTTCCCCGATATCTTAACGGTTGAGGGCAAGTATCAATTCAAGCCGCCACTACCGTTTATTCCAGGTACTGAAGTTTCGGGTGTAGTGACTAAGTTGGGTGAAGGCGTGACCACTCGCCAGGTTGGTGATGAAGTAGTGGGTATGGTCCAGATGGGAGCCTTTGCCACTCAGGTTGTTACCTCTGAATATACAACCTTTCCCAAGGGTGGCAGCATGTCCTTTGATCAAGCGGCAGGCTTCGCGGTAACCTACGGCACGTCATACTATGCGCTTAAGCAAAGAGCTCAATTGCAAGCGGGTGAGACTGTTCTTGTCTTGGGTGCGGCCGGTGGCGTAGGCATAGCTACTATTCAGATAGCCAAGGCTATGGGTGCGACAGTCATTGCTGCAGCCAGTACTGAAGAAAAGCTCGATTTTGCCTGTGAAGCGGGTGCTGACATGAGAATAAACTATTCAACTGAAGATCTTAAAGCGAAAGTGAAAGAGCTAACCAAAGGTAAAGGCGCAGATATTGTCTATGATCCTGTTGGTGGTGATTTCTCAGAGCAGGCATTTCGTGCTATCGCATGGAATGGCCGGTTCTTAGTGATTGGGTTTGCGTCAGGTCCCATCCCTAAAATGCCACTTAACTTGGCCTTACTTAAAGGTGCATCCTTGGTTGGCGTTTTTTGGGGTGCGTGGTCTGCTCGAGACCCACGGTCGTCACAGCAGAACTTTAAAGAACTTGTAGAGATGATTGACGGAGGCAAGTTCACTCCATTAGTGACTGAAGTGTACTCTCTTGATGACCATAGCTCTGCTTTTGGTTCAATTGCTGAGCGTCGAGCCAAAGGCAAAGTTATACTGTCTATGGGCTAGTTAGAGCTTTAGCCGACGACTAAAAAAGCCCGCTAAAGCGGGCTTTTTTGTGTGCTGTATGGTGATATAAACTCAAAATATAGATTAGTCATTGAGATTTGCTTTAATTATGGCATATGGTCGCTGAATAATTAGATTTTGACTGTTAATATGAAATCACAGTACAAAAATATGAGGAAAGTTTATGATTTATGTAACGACGGAAACAATCCCCGGTAGAAATATTGTTGAGAGTTTAGGTATTGTCACAGGCAACGTAGTCCAAGCCAAACACATTGGCCGTGACATTATGGCCGGTCTAAAAAGCATTGTTGGCGGTGAAATACGGGGTTATACGGAAATGCTCAATGAGGCTAGAGATGTCGCTATTGGACGTTTAGTCGACAGCGCGAAAGAAAAAGGTGCAGATGCGGTGGTAGGTATACGCTTTACGACTAGCGCCATCATGGATGGGTCTTCTGAGATTATGGTGTTTGGTACAGCGGTTAAACTTGGTTAATTAGAAGTACCGTCGTTTAGCTAAATAAGTTATCTAAGCCTATGATTAATAGTCCAAGCCCGGCAGTCCAAATACTACAAGCGAGAATGTCAGCAATGGTAAATTTAATACGGCTGGCACCGCTAACGCCCACCATCATTGGCACTATACTTCGTACCGCGGTAAGAAGTCGCCCGCCTGCGACAGACAAAGTTCCATACTTTGAAATGAAGGCTTCACCTTTTTGAATTTTATCGATTCTTTTCATAGCAAATGCAGTGTGGTGAAACTTAGGCCCAAACCAGCGACCCAGATAAAAGCCAAGGTGATCTGAGATAAAGGCTCCCAGAAAAGCAAGGGGGAGTATCTGGGCTAGGGTAGCAATCTGTTCGGTATATAACACGGTGCTAACGGTTAATAATATTACACCAGAAACAAGCAGGCCAACGCCAGGGCATGCTTCAAGAAAGGCCAGTATAGGTACTATTACCCATGCATGGCTTTTGTTGTTATTTAGCCAGTCTAAAATCAGATCGTCGATGAGTGTGGTCCCGTGTGTGTCTTTGCAAGCCACCAATAGTAGCAGAAGCTTGCGCTTCTAGGATGCGTAATTCTTAGGTTTGAGACCACTCTTTGTATCAAAAAATTGTTTTAATTCTTTCAGGTCGGCTTGGACGTCGGTGGATGGCTCCATAAGACCTTCAATACCAATGGTGCGCGTCATACTGTCGACGTACACCACGAGAATGGGGACTTCAGCGGCACTTGCAACATAATGAAAGCCAAGTTTCCACTTGGGATTAGGACTGCGCGTTCCCTCCGGGGTGATGATTAACACGAATTCGTCACGCTCGCGGTAAAGCCCGGCGATATAATCTACTAGCGATGAGGCCTGCGATCGATTGACAGGAATCGCGCCGCAGTAACGTAAAAACCAGCCAAGAGGTCCAATAAAGAGAGTACTTTTAATTAAGACACTTGGTTGCAGTTGAAGGACTGACACAGTTAAAACAAAGAGAAAGAAATCCCAGTTAGAGGTATGTGGCGCGACAATCAGCACATATTTTTTGTGATCTTCGGGTAAGGCTCCTGTTACGCGCCAGCGAATCAATTTTAATATGATTTTGGACAGAAAGCGTAAAAATGCCGACAGTATTGGGGTTGAGAACAGGGTATAGCGCATGTATATCTCCAATTGGGGCTGGGATAATATAACAAATATGGATTCAGATAAATCATGGGTCGCAATCATTCTTTTCGTTAATTTCATGTGAGCTGATCGCATCACTTGGGGGTATAATTTAATGTAGGGAGTAATGAGAAAAGCACAAGGGAGTAGGTTTTGATCGAAGCATTAAAAACTGATTATTTAATCATTGGAAGTGGCCTTGTCGGCATGGCTTTTGCGGACACTTTGTTCACCGAGACTGATGCCAATATTATTATTGTTGATCGCTATGCCAAGCCGGGTGGCCACTGGAATATGGCCTATCCTTTTGTGACCTTACATCAACCGTCATCTTTTTTTGGTGTTAGCTCAAAAGAATTGAGTCGAGGCGAAATGGACCATATTGGTTTGAATAAAGGTATGGCCGACCTTGCGACCGGCCCTGAGTTACTCGCTTACTTTGATGACGTGATGAGACAACGCTTTTTAGCCAGTGGGAGAGTGCAGTATTTCCCAATGTGCGAATACGAGGGCGATGGAATGTTTAGGTCAAAACTAACGGGTAAAGAACATGCCGTCTCATACAAGAAGTTGGTCGACGCCACATTTTTAACCATCGCGGTGCCATCCACCCACATACCTAACTTCACCATAGCCCCTGAAGTGACCTTTATGCCTCTCAATGACCTCCCTAAGGTGACTCAGAAGCCGGATGGTTACGTTGTCATAGGAGGCGGTAAAACGGGTATAGACGCCTGTTTATGGCTTCTTGATAGCGATGTTGACCCCGAAGACATTACCTGGATACGTTCTCGTGAGGCATGGTTGCTTGATCGCGCCAATACGCAACCAACAGAGGCTTTCTTCGACAAGTCTGTGGGTTCCATAGCCGCCCAATACGAGGCGATTGGAGGTGCTAGCTCTATTGAAAATATGTTTGATCGCCTTGAAGAAGGCGGTTATCTGCTGCGTTTAGATCAGGCTCTACGGCCGACTATGTTTCACGCGGCCACAATTAGTAAGGCTGAAATTGCACAGTTGCAGCGCATTAAGAGCATTGTGCGCATGGGCCAGGTTAGTGCGATTGAATCAGACCGTATTATCTTATCAAAAGGCGAAATTCCAACCACTACAGGGCACGTACATGTTGACTGCTCGGCAAGCTTGGAGCGTTCGTTTGGCCACAAAAAGCCGTCCCCGATATTTGATGGCGACTGTATTACGCCGCAGATGATACGTGCCTACCAGCCAGCATTTAGTGCTTCGATGGCAGCCTATGTTGAGGTCAACTACGATACAGACGCTGAGAAAAACCGCCTTTGCTCTTTGGTGCCATTGCCCAACAACGATGTGGACTTTATCCCCATGACATTGGCTATGATGATGAACCAATTTAATTGGTCGCAAGATAAGCCGCTACGCGATTGGACTCGAGAAAATCGTCTCGATGGTTTTACTAAGCTAATCAGTAGCGTTGACAAAGATGACCCGCAAAAAATGAAAATTATGCTGCGTATTAAAGACAATGCCATGCCAGCTATCACCAAGTTACAACAATTTAATATAGAACTAGCTCAAGGAGCTGAAAATGAGTGAATTTCAAACCTATAAAAATGATCTAACCAAGTCGCGTCTGGTTCAGACAGACAAGGCTCAAGCCTTAGCTGACCTAAAAGACGGCGACATTTTGGTCAGTATTGAGCGCTTTGCCTTTACCGCTAACAATGTCACCTATGGCGCCGCTGGCGATACTATAGGCTATTGGAAGTTCTTTCCGGCCACGGCCAACGAGAGCGGTGAGTGGGGCTGTTTGCCCGTTTGGGGCTTCGCGAAAATTACAGCCTCTAAGCGTGACGGGTTGAGGGTCGGTGAGCGAATTTATGGCTATTTCCCACCGGCTGATTTTCTAGTTATGTCGCCAATCAAAGTATCCACGCAGCGTTTCATGGATGGTGCACCGCATCGGGCAGAACTGCCTGCGGTGTACAACAACTATCTGTTAATGTCAGGTGAGGCTAACTACGATGCGTCCAGTGACAATGTTCGCGCCCTGTTAAATCCATTGCATGTGACCTCATTTTGTTTATGCGATGCCCTACAAGACGAGGGCTATCATGGTGCTGAACAGGTAATTGTTCTCAGTGCGTCCAGTAAAACGGCAATAGGCATGGCCCAAGGGTTAGTAGATGACGCAAGTGCCCCAAGGGTTGTGGGCATCACGTCCAGACCAAACTATGACTTTGTGGAGTCTCTAGGTTGTTATGATGAGATTATCTGTTACGACGAGTTAGGCTCTATTGATGCAAACAAATCCGCTGTAATAGTTGATATGGCCGGTAATAGGGCAGTGTTGGGCGCTATACATGGAGCCTTGGGTGACAACATGCTCAATTGTGTCAGCGTTGGTATGACCCACTGGGAAACCCTGGCTGACAATGATTCTCTGGCCGCTCAAATTAATCGAGGGCGAAGCAATTTTTTCTTTGCACCGGCACATGTTCAAAAGCGCATTGGTGACTGGGGTCAAGACGGATTTAATCAGCGTACTGGTGCATTTATGATGGCTCGCATGCAACAGAGCGCAGGCTGGATGAGTGTAGAGACGGTGGCTAATTTTGAGTTGTTCACTAAGGTTTATGCTGACGTAGTGGTGGGTAAAATGAATCCTAATGAGGGCCTTATTGTCTTACCCCTATAGAGTGGTGATGGATGATCCAGTTGATGGTGCTGGCTTGACTAGAAAATATGCCTTAAACAAGGCAAAATACAATCTGGCGTGGCTCTGGCGCTGCATTGAAATCTATTCTTAAGGAGTTGTGTGAATGAAACGCTTAGTTATTGGTATGTCGGGTTCTAGCGGTGTGATTTATGGTATTAGAATGCTTGAAGTACTGGCGAAGGACCCTGAAGTTGAAACGCATCTCATTTTGAGCCAAGCAGCCAAGATGAACATCGGCATTGAGACCGAATGGTCTGTGGCTGACGTTGAGGCTCTTGCCGATGAGGTCCACAATAACAAAAATATTGGCGCCAGCATTGCCAGTGGCTCCTACAAAACCGCAGGCATGATTGTGGTGCCTTGCTCTATGAAGACTTTGTCGGGCATCGCTAATTCTTACGCAGAAAACCTAATTATCCGCGCCGCTGATGTGATGTTAAAAGAGCGCCGCCAACTGGTCATTGTTCCCCGTGAGTCACCGTTGCATACCGGCCACTGTGAACTGATGCTAAAGGCAAGCCAAATAGGGGCCGTTATTTGCCCTCCATCACCTGCCTTTTACACATCCCCTAAGACTGTGGATGACATTATTAATCACTCGGTAGCACGAGTGCTTGATTTGTTTGATATAGAATCCGACAGACTGCAACGCTGGCAGGGTAATGTCTAAAGACTTCACTAAGCTGCATCAGTTTTTGCGCCAAGAGTCGGTATTAACCCTATCTACCCATGATAATGAAGGTGATTGGTCTGCGCCGGTTCTCTATGTCGCTGACACCGTCCAAGACCCATTCACCTTGTACTTCCTGTCATCCACTAATAGCAGGCATGTTAAAGCGTTGGCCGAGGGAGATCGTGCCGCAGCGTCCATTTATTCAGATTACACCGGTCAGTGGCAGTCAATTTGTGGTGCGCAGATGCAAGTGCGGATCTCAGTACTGAATAAAGCAGAGACTGAAAAGGCTCAGCAGGTGTACTTTGACCGTTTTCCTGAAATCAAAGCACTCATTAATGACCCAAAAACGAAGCAAGAGCAGTTGATCGGCGCAGCTTTTTCTAAGAGCTTTTTTTACCGCGCAGATCCATCCTTTGTTCGATTTATTAATAATTCTGATAGTTTTGCCGGCCGCACTGAGTGGCATTTCGCCTAACGTTATTCAGTTAGATTAAACAGCTGTGTATTGCCTCCCCGTGCAACTAAGTTTTCGGTACGCGTCCGTTCGCTTAAGAACCATAACAGCCAGTGATAGTGGTAACCCTGATTATTTTTAGGCCACTCAATTAATGGGATAATACTACTACTGCGCTTGGCGATGATTTGACGCAATGATTGACTATTAGTATCCGCGGTGTTGGCTATTACTCCAGAAATATCAGGGTGCTGAATAAGATCTACCGACTCATCAAGGTCAACGATGGTTATTAGATGTTTTGGAGTGTCGTCTTTAGAGTAGTTATTCATCATCCTGATTAGTTTGGGTTTTAAACTCTGGTGGGCTGCGACAATGAGGGGGCAACCGCAGAGTAATGCGCAACCGATTTGTTTGAGAGCTGATTCAAACAGATCAGTCTCCCTTATCAGCAGGAGCATGACGCCACGTCCATGCATTGACAGCTGGTTGGCTTCGCCCGTTGGGCCAGGAAGATCAATGGGTATTGCGATATTCTTTAAGGCAATGGCCTGAGTTTCAGGGCTAAGTAAAACAGATCTGTCATCTCCAGATAGAATATTAATGCGCGCCTTTATGGAGGTGCTTTGCCACTGCTGCATCGCTTTTGATGCGAGAGAAACATTAACTATCTCATTTCTCCTTCTGGCTTTTTCGAGTAGGCTAAAGCTGGGGCCTCCACTCATTAGTGATAATCCGCTCTCATCCTTTACTGAAGAAAAACGAAAAAGATAATTCGGTCCTCCAGCTTTGGGTCCAGTTCCTGATAGGCCACGCCCACCAAACGGATTAACACCAACGACGGCTCCGATCATGTTTCGGTTAATGTAGACATTGCCAGCAATGGTTTTTCTAAAGACCGTGTCAGCAAAAGCTTCAATACGGCTGTGAATGCCTAGAGTAAGCCCATAACCGGTATCATTAATCTGTTGTATGATTTGCTCGAGTTGACCTGCAGAGTAGCGAATGACATGCAGTACGGGCCCAAAGACTTCTTCGTTAAGCTGATCCAGTGAATTTATTTCAAAGACATGAGGCGCGACAAAGCTACCATTGTCGCAATACTCATTGAATTCAACCTTGGCGATTAAGGTCGCCTCTCGTGTCATCCGGTCAATATGAGCATCAAGAGTGTGCTTTGCATCCATGTCGATCACAGGCCCTAAATCAGTGTCCAATTGCCTTGGGTTGCCACCTTTAATTGAGGACATGGCGCCTGATAGCATCGTCAGTACCTGATCGGCAATATCCTGCTGTATAAACAGAACGCGAAGAGCTGAGCAACGTTGGCCCGCGCTTAAAAACGCGGAGCTGATAACATCATCAACCACTTGTTCAGGCAGAGCCGTTGAATCTACTATCATGCAGTTTTGACCACCCGTTTCGGCAATAAAAGGGATAGGATTTCCTGGGCGACTAGCTAACTGACGATTAATGATTAAGGCTGTGGCGGTTGAACCGGTAAATGCAATTCCTGCAATACGTGGGTCTTCAATGAGTATCTTACCTATTTTGGAGCCACTGCCTAAAACCAGATGCAATGCCTGGTGCGGCACACCAGCGAGGTGCAATAGTTTTATAGCATAGGCGGCTACAGCGGGCGTTTGCATGGCCGGTTTGGCAATCACGGTGTTGCCCGCGACTAAGCCTGCGGCAATTTGACCCACGAAAATGGCCAGCGGAAAATTCCATGGACTGATACATAAAAATACGCCTTGGCCCTGTAATTCTAACGATGACTCCATGTTCATGTGACGCGCCTGGGTGGCATAGTAGCGACAAAAATCAATGGCTTCTCTAACTTCTGACAAGCCATCATTAAGTGTTCGCCCAGCTTCGTTCGCTATTATAGTGATGAGGTTAGCACAGTCGCGCTCCATGTAATTTGCGACTTTGTCCAAGATATCCGCACGATAGGTATGTCCTTTGGCATTCCAGCTGGACTGAGCTGTGTAGGCGGTTTCTAGTGCCTGCAAAACGTCATCTTGACTCGCTGCACTGAAATGGCCAATAAGATCAGAATGGTCCGCTGGGTTGAAATGCTGTTTGAGCTCATGCTCGGCGTTTTCACCATTAACGATCGAGTGCGTCAGGAGTAAATCTTTTGAAAATTTCTCGGCATGGTTTAACAATGCTTGGGTTTCATGGGCCGAATCCAGATCAATACCTCGAGCGTTCTTGCGCATCTCACCAACGACTTCGAAAATCCGTTCTGGAATCGGTATTCCTTTGTGCTGGTATGGAAATGTACTCGTCACTTCTGTTCGTGTGTCGTTGAGAAGTTCTTCAACAGGTGTCTGCTTATCAAGAAAACGATTAACGAAAGAACTATTTGCGCCGTTCTCAAGTAGTCGACGAACAAGGTAAGGCAGCAGATCTTTATGGTTGCCAATAGGAGCATAGACTCGGACCGCAAATGGCCTGTCGGGATGCTGTTTTTGCATTTGAGGGTATAGGCTATGACCCATGCCATGCAATCTTTGAAATTCAAACTCACGATCACCTGCTAGTGCCAATATCATGGAAGCGGTATAGGCATTATGCGTAGCAAATTGAGGGAATATTGATTGCGGCGCATTCAGCAATAATTCTGCGCAATGTTGATAACAGAGGTCGGTGTTGGATTTTCGGGTGAACACAGGGTAGCTTTCAAGTCCTTGCTCTTGGGCATGCTTAATCTCTGCATCCCAATAGGCTCCTTTAACCAAGCGCACCATTAATCGCCGCTTGGTTTGTTTAGCAACAGCAATGAGCCATTTGGCTGTGTCGGGTGCTCGTTTTTGGTAGGCTTGCAATACAAAACCAAGGCCTTGCCAGCCGGCTAAGTCGACATCGTTGGCTAGATGTTCAAAGATATCTAGGGATATGTCTAGGCGATATGATTCTTCTGCGTCAATAGAAAGACCTATATTATAGCCTTTGGCTTGTTGGCAGAGTTGCTTGATACGAGGTAACAGTTCGTTCATCACTAGTGAGTGTTGGGCGAAATAGTAGCGTGGGTGCAGAGCAGAAAGTTTTACGGAGATGCCATTTGCCTGATAAATGTCTGAAGAATTGTCCGTGCTTTTTTGTCGTGCGGCACCGATCTCATCAATGGCTTGGCTATAGGCCCGCAAGTACGCACGGGCATCATCATCGGTACGGGCGCCTTCGCCGAGCATGTCGAAAGAAAACAGAGTGTCACAATGGTTCTTCTTCAGACCTTGATTGATACCTTCAGTGATAGTGCGGCCAAGTACGTATTGCCCTCCCATGATACGCATTGCTTGCATCACAGCAGCACGAATGGCCGGCTCACCCATGGTTGCTGTAAGTCGCCTTATCCAGCTGTCTGGATTTTGAGTAATATGCGTATCTAAGCTGACTAAGTGCCCGGTCAACATAAGCCCCCAGGTAGAGGCGTTGACAAATAATGAGTCTGACTGACCTCGATGAGCACTCCACTTCCCTGATCGAATTTTTTCGGCAATTAGGCGGTCTGCTGTTAGCCCATCAGGGACACGCAAAAGCGCTTCGGCTAAGCACATCAACGCAACACCCTCACCATTGGATAAGCCAAACTGGAGTAGAAAAGCATCGAGAGTTCCGCCACTGGCTTTGTTTGCTCTGCAGTCGGTGACGAGTTGTCGGGCAGAATTAAGTATGCCGTCTCTAGCCTCTTGCGACAGTGGATTGCGATGGATAAGTTGACTCACTGCTTGGTGCTCATCGATATGTGCGGTTTTCCGGATGTGTTGTCGTAATTGAACTTGGTTCATTAGCTTTCCCAGACAGTGTCACATGTATTGTTCTGCATTCTCATGTAAAAGTCTTAGTATATGGCTCCATATATGTTATTTTTGCCATATATAATATCGCTTAAGGCTATTTATTAGATTATTATGCTTTATAAGATTTTGTTAAATAGAGAGCGTGTGGCGGTGGTAATAGACGTCGTTTTTAATCGGGATTAAACAAAGAGGTGGCAATGAAAAATTTAGCGGAGCTTGACCGGATCGATAAACGAATTCTAACGGTACTGCAAGGTAACGGAAGGATTTCTAATGTAGAGTTATCACGCCAAGTTAATCTGACACCAACACCCTGTCTAGAGCGAGTGAAAAGATTAGAAAAAGAGCGATTCATCACAGATTATGTGGCTCTAATTGATCCCGTAAAGGTTAATTCTGGCCTCTGTGCTTATATCGAGATTCAGTTGGTGAGTTCAACCACGGATGCATTTAAGCGTTTTAACCAGCAGATGATTGATCTTCCTGAGGTCCAAGAGTGTCAAATGGTGGCTGGAGGTTTTGATTATTTGATTAAAATTCGAGTGGCCGATATGCAGCATTATCAACGCTTTTTAGGTGAGAAGCTTGCCTCGATCAGTGATATCAGCCAAACCCATACATACGTTGTTATTCAAGACGTTAAATCTGAAACTGCAATACAGATTAACAGCTAGTTACTATAGACTCGAGGCACTCGAGAGGGCATGCGTGTCAGAAGTTCGTAACCGATCGTGTTGCAGTATTCGGCAATTTCGTTAACCGAAAGTTCAGGCCCCCAAAGAATGACTTTGTCACCGATAGATACAGGATTGAGGTCAGTGACGTCCACGGTAATCATATCCATTGAAACACGTCCCACCAGAGGGCAGCGCTCTCCATTAACAAGTACGGGAGTGCCATTGGGCGCCTGACGTGGATAACCATCACCATAGCCAACGGTTATCGTGGCAATGATTGAGTCTCGACCTGCCGTCCAGTTAGCGGTGTAGCCGACTGATTCGCCAGATTCAATATGACGCACGGAAATCACTGCCGACTGCAGAGACATTACAGGTTGAAGTTTGTTGGCGTTATCTTGTCCCTCTGAGAAAGGCGAGTTTCCATAGAGCATATAGCCAGGTCGTTGCCAGTCGCGATGCGTTTCAGACCAAGCTAGGATTGCTGCAGAGTTAGCCAGAGATTCGGCAATAACATCGCCAGCAGTTGGTTTCAGGGTTGTTATCCATCGATCAAAAATGGCCATTTGTTTTTTTGTCGCACTACTACCTAAATCATCTGCACAAGCGAAATGTGAGGCTGCGACAATGGGCTTGGCGACATTGTCGGTATTGCAAAGCGCAAGATAGGTTTGAGTAGCTTCTTGAGGCTGAAACCCGAGTCGGTGCATACCTGTATCGACGCCAAGCCATACGCTCACTGGGTTAGAGATAGAAGCATTGATAATGGCATCTTTTTGGGCGGAATTCTCAACCATTAGCATAAAATTATTAGCAGCTGCAATTTCAACTTCATCACTAGAAAAAGTACCCTCAAGTAATAAAATAGGCTGCTTGATGCCTGCCTCCCGAAGGACCAGAGCTTCATCAATCGATGCAACACCAAAGGCTGGCGCAGATTGCGATAACGCGCGACATACCTCTACCATGCCGTGCCCATAAGCGTTGGCCTTGACCATAGGAATAATGCTCGCTTCTGGTGCCAATGATTTAACCAAGGCGAAATTTGCCCTTAGAGCTTTTAAATCAATAATAGCGACAGTAGGTCTTGTCATAATAGTGGGTGCCGTTAGTAATTAAACTTATGGGCCGAAAATAGCCTTTGAGCTGCCAGCCAGACATCGCCGACTTTGCCGTCGCCAATGAGGCTTCCGTCCACTTCAATGACCGCGCCAATCTCTTTGGTAGAACTGGTAATCCAGACCTCATCAGCGTTAATTACTTCTTGTTTGCTGACGATTCGTTCTTCAACCGGAATTGAACCATCTTTACGCAGAATATCTAGTAACATATGGCGCGTAATCCCAGGTAAAAGCTGATTATCTAGAGGCGGAGTGATAAGCGTTCCATCTTTAATGATAAAGGCATTACATGAACTGGCTTCGGTGAGTTCATTGTTGGCGTTAAACAATAAGGTCTCATCATTGCCCTGATCGTATCCTTGCTGAAAATGCAAAACATTGCCCAGTAGCGCGGTCGATTTAATATGGCAGCGCTGCCACCGCAGGTCCTCGGCAGTCGATACCTTATAGCCTTTAGCAACCGCTTTGTCTGCCACTGGTGCCTTAGGTATGTCAAAGGTAAAGCCAAAGACCGTTGGCTCAACGTCTTGAGGGAACGCATGATACCGTTTGGTGTCTGCTCCCCGACTAACCTGTAGGTAAATGCCTAAATTACTGTTGCCATTTTTGCAGGCAAGGTCTTCACAAACCGTTTTCCATTGCTGGTGCGACCAATCAATGTTCAAGCCAATACCCTTAAATCCATCGTTCATTCGGTCAATATGAGGGCCAAAACCTAATAAACTTCCTTGGTAGGATGGGATAACCTCATAAATGCCATCACCGAAAAGAAAGCCACGATCCAGTGGCGAAATCTTTGCCTCTGACATGGGCATGTATGAACCATTTAGAAAAACAATACTCATAGGAAAACCTTACATTAATTTGAGCCAAAAAAAAGCGAGTAGATGATCGGTCGTTTTACATATTATCGATCAAAAATAGTACCAGTTAGTGCAGTTTTAGACAAAGCTAATTGGTTTTAAAATTACGCTAATTAACTTCGCTCGAAGGAAAATCTTTGGCTAAATTAGCTTTTTAGTTGAAAATATCTGGTGAGTCGCTAAAACCCTGATAACTTTCTTAGATTGGTGACAAGCTCCTGGCTGACCTCTGAATCGACACCATCTTCTGTTAGGGTGTTTTCGCCAGTGACACCATCCACACTGCCGCCGTCTGAAAGCATCTGGAGTACCGCGGTATTATTCCAGTCTGCGAGTATATCTTGACCGCTGATTGCAGATAGTAATGCGGCTAAACCATGGGCAGCCCAGTTGGAGATGTCAGCAAGAAGAAGCTCGTCGCAACCAGTGATTGCCGGACGAATATCAAGCAGTTCTAATGCTTTAGCAATGTTTCCCATACCTATCTCATTACCCCCATCACCTATGGCGATAGTGGGGCAGGTTGCTAGGGACAGAAAGCTATCATAATCGGCACAGTGCTCTGAAATGTCTATACCACGCATGTTGTAGTAGCGACCATCATTAGATAGCCCTGGGCGTTCAATGGAAATGACCAAGGCAGGTTGGTAGTGATCGAGAGCTTTCTGGGCTTGGTTTTGACCGTCTCCATCTATTTTGATTTCTAGAGTCTGAAAGTCGGTTTCTAGCAAAGTACATAGTGGCGTCTCACAGACTAAGATTGGAGAGCCACCAATGGCTTCTATCGCCCGATATAGTGAGATTGCGCCCAGTGGACCATCGGTTTCAAAGCTACCGTTTACGGGGAAACCGGTGCCGATCAGTATTTTACCTTGGGCATTGTGAATCAGTTGCGCGGCTCTTAAGTATGATCCGTCTTCGATAGAGGATGACATTGTCTTCATGCCCCTAGGGTTACTAGCGACTAACAGATTTTCTATTGCTTTGGATAGAGTATCTAGGTTTGAGGTAGCCTTATGTTGCTGAAAACTAATCTCAGCAAGATGTTTTAGATTATGTGCTTGCTCGATACTCACCTCGTTAAAACACACAGCGGCTTCTGGCCCAAGTTGCGCTAATTTATCGAGATCCAAAGACAGTACAGAGCCTATTTTGGGGTATCCACCAATGGTTTGGCGGTCATTGAGTAGGATTATCGGTTGTCCATCAGGTGGGACTTGAATTGCACCCAGGCAAATACCTTCAGACAGAATGCCGCCCACAGAGGGTTTGATGTCTGGCCCGAGCAGTCTGAAACCCATCCGATCATTTCGCGCTGAAATACGGTATTGTCCGTGAAAAAACTGTTTTCTCTGTTGCGCTGTGAAGTAATCTTGCTGGTAGCCTAAGACAACCCTCAGGCAGGTCAATTCAGGGGCTATGGTTAGGTTTTTAGGCTGCTCTTCGCTTGGCATAAAAGATGGAGGGTGCAATAGAGTGTCAGTGCAGGGTATGATATCACCGCTGGCAAGAGGAGTACCGTCACCGGTTAAGCCTCCAATCGACTCTCTGGTAACCGTCGAACAACTGCCAAATGTAGGTTCTACATTAAAGCCCCCAGTCACGCCTACGTAGCATCGCATGCCTACCTTGGTGTAACCTAACTCAATGCGGTCTCCGGGCTTGATCCGATGAGCCGTCCAACAATTTACCGGGGTTTTGTTGATGCTAAGCTCGACGAGGGCCCCGGTAACGACAAAATAGGTATCAACCGTTGACTCTAGCACCATGCCGCCGATGGTCACTTCAATAGTGGGGGTGTTAATAGGGTTTGAGCACAATTTGTTGGCCCAGCGAAAAGAATGACGATCTAAGGGTCCTCCTACCGTAAGACCAATATGGTGTTTGCCAAAGCGACCCTCATCTTGGATTAAACTGTGAACGCCTGGTTGAATAACTCTTAGCCCAGTCATTTGAGTGCTCCCAGACTATCCAGGCTGCCACCAAGATCTATAAATTCTTGTTTACTGATGGCTTTAAATATAACTCTGTCTCCTGTCGATACGGGCATGATCGGGTCAGCCTTTACCTCGAACATGGGTGTTGGGCAAAGCCCGATTAGGTTCCACCCGCCGGGTGATTCAGCAGGATAAACAGCTGTTTGACGGTCCGCAATTGCCACGGCTCCACGAGGCACTTTAAGTCTTGGTGTAGCCAGTCTAGGTGCCGCTATACGCTCGTCGACTTCCCCTAAGTACGCAAAGCCAGGAGCGAAACCAATGGCGTAAACTCGATATTCTGTAGTTTGATGAATATCTATTACTTCATTAGTTGTTAAGCCTTTCTTTTCCGCTAAGGAGGCTAAATCTGGGCCTGATTCAAGGCTGTAATAGACAGGGAGAGTAATGAGGTTCCCTGCTTGATTTGTTGATGTCTCAGTAGATTGACTGGAAGTGTCCGCTGTAACAGCACGAATGATTTTAGATACGGCAAAGTGATCGGTAAGCAGACCATCATAAATGACTAAAATAGAGGCGTAAGAAGCGACTAGATCAATGAGCTTAGAGCCCAGTGCGAGATGAATAGCCGACGAACAAGCTTGTATCTGAGTTGATACTGCGGCATCAACACGATCGGAAAAATACACTATTAGAGAATTTTCTCCGGCGACCGATATTCTGACGGCTTTATTTGTCATGGATGATCCATCATCGGAGTAACTGGCGGACTTCTTCAATGGCCGCCACGCCATCTGCATTGTCACCATGGACGCAAATTGAATCAGCTTGAATGGATAGCTTATGACCACTGACGGTGGTTATGGTGCCGCTTTTATCAAGTTGAGCGACCTGTTCTAGCATCATTTCACGGCTATGTACGGCGCCAGGGAGTTTTCTACTTAGCAAGGACCCATTATCAGCATAGCAACGATCGGCAAAGGCCTCAAAGATAACCTCTAGACCAAAAGCGGCAGCTTCTTGGCGATGAATGTCGGCATCTGGGGTGGCTTGCAGCATAAACACTAACGGCTGTGGTGAGGAGCTGACAGCCTGCATTACGGCGCTGCGAACAAGCCCATTTACCATCATATCGTTGTACAAGGCGCCGTGAGGTTTCACATAAGAAACCGAAACGCCTACCTCGACTGCAATTTGACTTAGCGCTGCAATTTGAGACTGTACTAGCTCGATCAATTCGTGGCTGGGCATTGTCATTGAACGACGCCCGAAGCCTTCTCTATCTGGATAGCTAGGATGGGCACCCACGCAAACACCGTTTTCTTTGGCTAGAAGCAATGTTGATCTCATCATGTCCGCGTTACCCGCATGGACACCGCAAGCAATATTGGCTTGATCGATATGAGGCATTACAAGGGCGTCAACATCCATGACATCTGAATGGGTGCTTTCGCCTAGATCACAATTTAACAGTAGAGACATAACCGTATCCTAACCAAATTCTGGCCTAATTAATTAGCGCTGATCAAAAGTGCTATTGAGTATATCTGTAACCAGCATACAGCCAGGGCTGTGAGTAATGCAAAAGGGCAGTTTTGCCTGTTCAAGCGCGACCTGAGGCGTCACTCCACAGGCCCAAAAAACAGGTTGTTCATCGTTGTTAATTGTTACGGCATCACCGTAATCTGGCTTATTAATATCTTTTATCCCTATTAGCTTAGGGTCACCAAAATGGATTGGCGCGCCATGCACCGATGGAAATCGCCCCGTTACCTGAATGGCTTCCTGAGTATCTTTGTTGTTGAAAGGACGCATGCTAACCACCATCTTCCCGTTAAAGGGTCCAGCGGGAGTGCAGTCAATGTTAGTTCGATACATGGGCACATTTCGATTTTGGCTAATATTGCGCACCTCTAAGCCTTCTGCAATCAGGGCGTCTTCAAAGGAAAATGAACAGCCGATTAAGAAAGCGACTAAAGTGTTGTCCCATAAAGCTGAAATGTCAGACATTTCGGTTGTTAACTGGCCATTTTCGAACAATCTGTAACTCGATAGATCTGTTCGAACGTCAAGGTCTTGACCTAACTCGGCAAGATGGGGTTCGCCGACTTTGGACACCGCAATAAGTGGACATGGCTTTGGATTGGCTCGACAAAAGAGTCTAAAGTCTTCAGCAAATACTTCCGGCAAAATGACCATATTGCATTGAACATAACCCTTACAAAATCCGGATGTAGCACCGATGTGCTCGTTGTTGCGGATCAACCTACGAAGTTGCACTGGACTGAGGTTATTGGGCATATTATTGGGCACCTTTTGCATTTAACGGGCTTTAAATACATGCTCTTTTAGGAAATTAACAGTATCTTTTAAGGCAATATGTTGATTTTCAGTATCTCTACGATGCCTGTATTCTATAGAGCCAGCTTCTAGTCCTCTATCACCCACAACAATTCTATGGGGGATCCCAATGAGCTCGACATTTGCAAGCATACCACCAAGTCTAGCCTTAGCTTCGTCCATGAAGAGTACCTCGTAACCTGACTCGGTTAATTGATCATAAAGCGTCTCGCAGGTTTCTTTGACAGCATCAGATTTATGCATATTAATGGGCACAATAGCAATCTGAAATGGGGCGATAGATTCGGGCCAGATTATGCCATTTTCATCGTTATTTTGCTCAATAGCAGCAGCTACTATTCGGCTAACGCCAATGCCATAGCAGCCCATGCTCATATACTGCTCCTTACCATTCTCATCCAATACAGTGGCTTTCATCGCCTCACTATATTTTGTGCCTAGCTGGAATATGTGACCCACTTCAATGCCGCGCTTTATTTCCAAAATGCCCTTACCATCGGGACTTGCATCACCTGCCACAACATTACGAATGTCAGCGATGACATAGTCAGCAGTATCTCGTTGCCAGTTGGCTCCGGTAAAGTGGTAACCATCGCGATTTGCACCGCAGGCAAAGTCACTGAGCACTGCAGCGCTTGGATCTACCACTAAAGGCAGGACGAGGTTGACCGGTCCGATCGACCCTGGAGAGCATTTGAGAGTATCTTTAATCTGCTCTTCGGTGGCGAAACTGATTTTTGACTTAAGTCCTAAAACCCCTTGAGCTTTGACTTCATTAAGTTCGTGATCACCGCGTAACATTAGCCCATAGAGCTGTGTCTTACCCGTATCATCTTCGGTACTTATAATAAGAGATTTTAGCGTCTTCTCAGGTTCAACATCTAAAAGCTGACAAAGATCAGCAATAGTATGAACACCGGGGGTTGGGATTTCAGTCAGTTCTAATTGTGGGCTAGGGGCCTCTCCCTCAGGGGATAGGGCTTCTGCTTTTTCTATATTAGCGGCGTAGTCACCCTCACTTGAAAATACAATCGCATCTTCCCCGGACTCTGCAAGAACGTGGAACTCATGAGAATGACTGCCACCAATGCTGCCGGTATCTGCGAGTACCGCGCGAAAAGTTAAACCAACTCGCTCAAAGATAGTGGAATAGGTTTTATGCATCACATCGTATGTTTCTTGCAGAGAAGTTGGGTTGCTATGGAAAGAGTAGGCATCTTTCATGCAAAACTCTCGAGTGCGCATCACTCCGAAACGAGGCCGTCGCTCATCACGAAATTTAGTTTGTATTTGATAGAAGTTAGCCGGTAATTGTTTGTAACTACTAATCTCGTTTCTAATAATATCGGTGATCACTTCTTCGTGAGTAGGGCCAAGGCAGAACTCACGGTCATGTCGATCTTTGATGCGCAATAATTCAGGCCCAAACTGACCCCAGCGCCCAGATTCAGCCCACAGGTCAGCGGGCTGCACTACGGGCATTAGCATTTCAAGAGCTCCAGCTCGGTCCATTTCTTGTCGAACGATAGATTCAACTTTTCTAAAGACTCGCAAACCGAGCGGCATCCATGAGTATAGACCAGAAGCTACTTTACGAATCATGCCGGCACGGAGCATTAGCTTATGGCTAATGACTTCAGCATCTGCGGGGGAATCTTTCTTAGTTGTTATTAAATATTGACTGGCGCGCATGGTTTCTCTTAAATATTGGCTGGTGACTAATGATATCATTTTACGATGCAGAATCGTCGCGGTATACAGTAAAGCTCTTTAAGGATGCAAAATGTTTGAATTACACCCAACACTTGAGTCAGATACGGTAAAAATAGGGGAACTACCATTATCCTTGTTGCTACTAAGTAAAGATGCTAACTACCCTTGGCTGATATTGGTACCAAAACGGTATGGAATAGAGGAGTTGTATGAGCTCTCTGCTGACGATCGTTACCAGTTAATACAAGAATCTGATTGGATATCAAGGGCGCTTGTAAGTCTGTTTAGTCCCGATAAGCTCAATATTGCAGCCATTGGCAACATGGTACCTCAACTGCACATACACCATGTGTGCAGGTTTCGTAATGACGCATGCTGGCCAAAGCCGGTGTGGGGTCAGGTCCCAGCCACTGCGTACACAAATGCTGAGATTACAGCTATTATCAAGAATGTGAGTGGCAAGCTGACATCTCGCGGCTTAACCAGCAGCTAGATCAATTGGATCGGGTAAGGTAGTCGAAAAAAGCGTTTTTCTTGCAATAACGCCCCTGGGTTGTAGGCGTATAAATATTTATTTAACCATATCCCTTAGACCTTTCAAAGCATGCACTTTGACGACAGTTTTGGCGGGTTGAGCGCTGAATTCAATCGTTTTACCCGTGAAAGTGTTGACTCCGGTATAGGCTTCTTTGGCCTCTTTTTTAGTCGTATCCATCTTGATGAGCCCAGCGAGAATAAATTCTTCGACAGATCCCTCCATAAGATGGCGCTGGATCAAGATTGTAAGCTCATCGAGTACACCGCTGATCTGAGCCTTGGTCAAGCCTGAGTTTTCGGCAAGATCACTAACGATGTCTTGTTTATGGTATCGATGAGTAATTGGGGGCATATCTTTCGACGAGGAATGGGCTTTAGGGGCCTTAGTTAGCATATATTAGTCCTTTCGTTGTTAGGATATATGTAGTTAAGTCCATTTCGCTGGTTAATTCCGTGATTATTTTTTCTATTTATAGACGCTGAACCTATTTCTTGCCAATAATTAATGAACTTTGCTGACATTATGTGTGTATATATAATCTGGTTGGTTAATGCCATTCTCACAGAGGCACTGCTGATGTATACTTCGCCGCGCTTTTGTAGGGCTTATTAGCCCAGATAGATATTAACCAATGACTAGGTAGGAATTCAGGTTATGCCGATTTACGAATATCTCTGTCAATCATGCGCGCATAAGATGGAGGCTTTGCAAAAAATGAGCGATGCTCCACTGGTGGATTGCCCTAAGTGTTGTCAGGCTAAACTAAAAAAACAGATATCTGCAGCGGGCTTTAGACTTAGCGGAACTGGCTGGTATGAGACTGATTTTAAGAGCGGTAACAAGAAAAATATAAGTGGCGAACAGTCCTCAGATTCAGGCAGTGCGTCTGCGGCGACAGCAAGCGATAAAAGCGGCGCTGATAAGAGTAGTCCCACGTCAAGCGTAACCTCGGGTTCGCAATAAACTTTACTAGCAGGAATAAAAGACTAATGGATCGATCAACCTATTGCGGATTAGTGAGAAGTTCTCACATTAATAAAGAGATTACGCTTAGCGGCTGGGTAGATCGCCGTCGCGATCATGGTGGCGTTATCTTTCTTGATTTACGTGACCGAGAGGGAATCGTGCAGGTTGTTTTTGACTCTGACGCAGGAGAGTTTTTTGATCTTGCTGACAGTGTTCGGTCAGAATATGTACTAAAAGTTACCGGTAAGGTTCGTTCACGAAGTGACGCAACGTTTAATAAGAACATGGCCACGGGTGAAATTGAGGTTTACGGCACTGTGCTTGAAATTCTTAATAGCGCTCAAACTCCCCCTTTCCAGTTGGATGACCATGTCACGGTTGGGGAAGATGTGCGGCTCAAATATCGTTATATGGACTTGCGTCGTACCGAAATGCAAAACAGTTTACGCTTCCGGTCCAAGATAACCTCGTCGATTCGTAATTATTTGGTTGGTGACGGATTTTTAGATATTGAAACGCCTATTATGACCAGAGCAACGCCTGAAGGGGCTCGAGATTATTTAATTCCTTCGCGGACTCACGCGGGCCAGTTTTTCGCGATGCCCCAGTCACCTCAGTTGTTCAAACAAATGTTAATGGTGGCGGGTTTCGATCGTTATTATCAGATCGCTAAGTGTTTCCGTGATGAAGACCTTAGAGCAGACCGCCAGCCAGAATTCACCCAAATTGATATTGAAGCTTCGTTTGTTGATGAAGAAGACATCATGTCTACCAGTGAGACTATGATTACACAGATCTTCGCTGAGCATATGGGTGTTGAATTCCAGTCTTTCCCGCGTATGACATACGCAGAGGCGATGGATCGGTTTGGGTCAGACAAACCCGACTTGCGTATACCGTTAGAGCTGGTTGAAATTAAAGACTTATTGAAAGATATTGAATTTAAGGTGTTTGCTGGTCCAGCTAATGATCCAGCATGCAGGGTAGCGGCATTAAAGGTACCCGGTGGATCTGAAATATCGCGTAGACAAATAGATGACTACACTAAATTTGTCAGTATATATGGTGCTAAAGGCCTTGCTTGGATAAAAGTGAATGCCATTGAAAATGGCATCGATGGTTTGCAATCACCGATTATTAAGTTTCTGGGTAATGATGTGACCTTAGGCATCATGGAACGCCTCGGCGCTCAAAATGGTGACATCGTATTCTTCGGCGCTGACAAATCCTCAGTGGTTTCAGAAGCTTTAGGCGCATTGCGATGTAAGGTTGGTGCGGATCTTAATCTTTACACCTCTGAGTGGGCACCTATGTGGGTGATCGACTTCCCGATGTTTGAAGCGACTGATAATGGTGGTTTAACACCATTACATCATCCGTTTACAGCACCCTCATGTTCAATTGAGGATCTTCAGTCGGATCCCGCTAATGCGCTATCCAGAGCTTATGACATGGTTCTTAATGGCGTTGAACTGGGCGGTGGGTCGATACGTATTCACGATCAAAAAATGCAAGCAGTTGTATTTGATGTCCTGGGAATTAATGAAACCGAGCAAAGAGAGAAGTTTGGGTTTTTACTTGATGCATTAAAGTTTGGTGCGCCTCCTCACGGTGGTGTCGCCTTTGGTCTAGATCGATTAATGATGTTAATGCTGAGAACAGATTCTATTAGAGATGTGATAGCTTTCCCCAAAACGCAATCAGCAGCCTGTTTACTAACGGATGCGCCAAGCAATGTCGATGCGGCGCAGTTGCGAGAGTTAAATATACGCTTACGCAAAAAAGAAGATTAGGCGCTAGATAACTTATGGCAGGCCATAGCAAATGGGCCAATATCAAGCATCGTAAGGCGTCTCAAGATGCTAAACGAGGAAAGGTATTTACTAAGGTTATTCGTGAGCTCGTTGTCGCAGCGAAGGCTGGTGGTCCTACCCCTGAAGATAACCCTCGTCTTCGGGCTGCGATTGACAAGGCCCTTGGGGCCAATATGAAGCGTGATACCGTCGATAAGGCTGTTGCGCGAGGCGCGGGTTCTGGCGAGGGAGATAATTATGATGAGATCACCTATGAGGGCTACGCCCCAGGTGGTGTAGCAGTATTGGTTGAGTGCATGACTGATAATCGTAACCGTACGGTTGGCGATGTAAGGCATGCTTTTAGTAAGCGGGGTGGTAATTTAGGCACTGATGGGTCGGTAGCTTATTTATTTAAACGGATTGGCCAGCTTAGTTATGAGCCGGGTGTAGACCAAGATAAGCTGATGGACGCGGCGTTAGAGGCTGGTGCTGAGGACCTCACGCTAAATAAAGATGGTTCTGTCGATATTGAAACTAGCTGGGAAGAGTTTTTGAATGTCAAAGACGCGTTGATTAGAGCAGGCTTTGAGTCTGCTCACGCTGAGGTAACGATGATTGCAGACACGACAGTAATCATGGATAAGGACGGCGCAGAAAAGTCACTTGGGCTTATTGATGCCCTAGAAGATTTAGACGATGTACAAAATGTATATACTAATGCCGAAATTACTAGCGAGATACTCGCGCAGATTGATGAGTGATACTCGGTTTGCTCCATCATTGGTTTATATGTAAAGGTAGTTGTAGTAGGTGGTAAATGATAAATGTAAGAAAGGATGGTCGTTGATATTTTGCGGCTATAAGTACTCAAACGAGTAATCATTAAATGAGGTAGTACCGATGAAAGTTATAAAAAAGACGAAAGATTATATTGTTTACCAGAAGAGTTCTGGTCGTTATGCGGTAAAAGATTCTAATAGAAACTGGGTCAATGCTGACGAAAAAATCAAGATCCTATTGGCTGAAGGTTTAATTAAAGCAGTGATGCCTGCTGAACCAGTGGTTGAAGAAGCTCCAGTGGAAGAAGTCGCAGCTGTTGAAGAAGCTCCAGTCGTTGAAGAAGCTCCAGTCGTTGAAGAAGCTCCAGTGGTTGAAGAAGCTCCAGTCGTTGAAGAGGCTCCAGTCGTTGAAGAGGCTCCAGTAGCTGAAGAAACTCCAGTAGCTGAAGAAACTCCAGTAGCTGAAGAAGCTCCAGTCGTTGAAGAAGCTCCAGTAGCTGAAGAAGCTCCAGTCGTTGAAGAGGCCCCAGTAGCTGAAGAAGCGCCTACACCAAAAGCTAAGGCAGCACCAAAAGCTAAGGCAGCACCAAAAGCCAAGGCAGCACCAAAAGCTAAGGCAGCACCAAAAGCTAAGGCAGCACCAAAAGCTAAGGCAGCACCAAAAGCCAAGGCAGCACCAAAAGCTAAACCGGCTAAATAATCATTAGTCATCAGTGCGTTACTAAAAGCCTCCTGGATTATGTTCAGGGGGCTTTTTATTAGTTGACTCTATCTCGCTGTGTTGCAACACTCACATGACAGTGACTACCAAGATTAATGATGACTCGAATTTTAGGAATTGACCCAGGATCGCGCCGCACCGGTTATGGAATAATTGACTTTGAGAGTGGCAAACTAAAATACGTCACTAGTGGTATTATTCGGTTGCCCGAAAAGTCACTTCCCGATCGATTGAAAATAATATTTGATGGCGTCAGTCAGATTATCGGTGAATACAATCCAGAGCAGATGGCGATTGAAGAGGTGTTTTTTGCAAAAGATCCACGAGCAGCGCTGAAGCTCGGCCAGGCTCGGGGGGCGGCTATAGTGGCAGGCGTCAATGCGGACTTAAAGGTTGGAGAATATTCAGCCAGAAGTGTTAAACAAGCCGTGGTAGGGACGGGCGCAGCTGATAAAAAGCAAGTCCAGATGATGGTTACCCAACTCTTAAAATTACCTCAGTCTCCCTCCGAAGATGCCGCTGACGCGCTGGCCGTGGCGATCTGTCATAGTCATAGCATGCGTTCTCAGGCAGTCTTTGCCAGTAGCGGGGTAACTGGGTTTGCACGTGGTAGACTTAAATAATATTCAGCTACCAATAGAAGAGATTTATACAATATGATCGGACAAATTAAAGGCATCATTATAGCCAAGCAAGCTCCGGATCTGCTGGTTGACGTACAGGGTATCGGCTATGAGGTGCTAGTGTCTCTAGGGACTTTTTTTGAGATCCCAGAGATCGGGGGCGCAGTCACATTGCATACCCATTTTGTCGTTCGTGAAGATGCACAGCTTTTATTTGGTTTTGCGACCCTGGAAGAGAGGGCACTATTTCGACAGTTAATTAAGGTTAATGGTGTCGGCCCCAAAATGGCGTTGGCAATCCTGTCTGGAATGTCTGCAGGTGAGTTTGCACTAGCAGTGCATAACAACGATATTGCAACCCTAGTTAAATTACCTGGGGTAGGTAAAAAGACGGCTGAACGATTAGTGATTGAAATGCGTGACAAAGTTGATGTTGCCCAGGTTAACGACTCTGGAAGTGCGACGGCAGGTAAGCACCCCGACATTAAGCAGGAGGCGGAAAGTGCCTTGACCGCACTGGGTTACAAGCCTCAGGACGCCGCTAAGATGATTAGTCGTGTGTCGGATGAAGAGATAACGAGTACAGAGCAGCTGATTAGGCGCGCACTAAAAAACATGGTGTCGAGATAGGCTGCTTTAGAGCATAAATCCGATACATTCCATTGCGCCCCTAGTGAAAAAATAACGGCACCACTGTATGCTTGTAGCTAACCTTGAGATGCTACCCAATGATAGAGCCTGATCGCTTAATTTCACCCGATATTTCTGCCTCTGAAGAGCGTTATGACCGTGCCTTGAGGCCTGTAACTCTTGATGAATACGTAGGCCAGCCGGTAGTTAAGGAGCAACTAGAGATCTTTATTGAGGCGGCTCGCAGGCGATCGGAGCCGCTTGACCACACATTGGTTTTTGGCCCGCCAGGGTTGGGTAAAACTACCTTGGCACATATCATCGCCCATGAAATGCAGGTAGACCTTAAAACTACGTCTGGTCCCGTGCTTGAAAAAGCCGGCGATCTTGCAGCGTTGCTAACTAATCTTGAGTCTGGCGACGTCTTATTTATTGATGAAATTCACCGTTTGAGCCCCGTGGTCGAGGAAATTCTGTATCCCGCGTTAGAAGACTATCAATTAGATATCGTGATCGGAGAAGGGCCTGCCGCGCGTTCAATAAAGTTAGATTTACCTCCTTTTACGTTGGTTGGCGCGACGACTCGTGCAGGTTTACTTACCTCTCCTTTGAGAGACAGATTTGGCATCGTGCAAAGGCTTGAGTTTTACTCAGAGGAAGACTTGGGTAGTATCGTCAAGAGAGCCAGCGGCATTACCAATGTCAAAATAGACGACGAGGGCGCTCGCGAAATCGCTTGCCGTGCGCGGGGTACGCCGCGCATTGCTAATCGACTACTACGCCGGGTTCGTGACTATGCTGAAGTAAAGGCAGATGGCATAATTACCAAGTCGGTCGCTGATGCGGCGTTGAACATGTTAAATGTTGATAAAAGTGGATTTGACCACCTTGATCGACGATTACTACTTACCTTAATAGAGAAGTTCGATGGTGGGCCAGTTGGGGTTGATAGTCTGGCGGCAGCGCTGAGTGAAGAGAGGGGCACCATAGAAGATGTCATTGAGCCCTATTTGATTCAGCAGGGCTATTTAATGAGAACGTCTCGGGGTCGAATGGCAACACGAATGGCCTACGAGCATTTTGGTCTTAAAAGCCCTAAACGAATTCAGCAACAGATGGATATCATGGATGACTGAATTTAGTGTGCCAATGCGTGTCTATATTGAAGACACTGATGCCGGCGGTATTGTTTATTATGCCAACTACTTGAAATTTATGGAGCGCGCGCGAACCGAATAT